>Ga0268263_1000079_pt1 | contig 257239 bp, 234 predicted proteins | sample Biomet5_FD_190358 | JGI IMG/M metagenome (GOLD analysis project Ga0268263, IMG submission 190358) | Microbial communities from bioreactor (seeded with sewage sludge) at LBNL, California, USA - Biofuel metagenome 5 (SPAdes) (version 4) | ecosystem: Engineered > Bioreactor > Anaerobic >... | reverse complement strand
TGGTCAACCGCGTGCTGCAGCGTCAGCCGGGCACGAAGGACGATCTGCTTGACAACATGGTCACCTGGCCCGACAACATGGACACCACGGCCTGGTACTACCTGGCCATCCAGGAAGCCTCCAACGGACACGACTACGACAAGTACACCGGCAAGGACGGCAACGAGTACGAGAAGTGGTCCAAGCTGAAGGACAGCCCCGACTGGACGAAGTACCAGAAGTAAGATCTTCCCCGCATGGCATTCCAGGCACAGCAAAAGAACCCCGAATCGGGCGGCCCCACCGGGCCGCCCGATTTTTCTCTCCCCCGCCGGGGGAACGCCCTCCGGGGCCGGACCTTTCTGCTCGTGCAGAAAGATCCGGAGGAAAGAGCACGCCAAAGGGAAGGGCTTTTCACAAAGCCGCCCTTCCCTTTGGAATCCCATCCTCCGAAGATTGGTTTCCCGCCGCGCCTTACGCTGCCGTGCGCGCTGCCTCGCTCCGCTCGGCCCGCGCAGGGCTGTGCGGCGGGAAATGTCGGAGGATAGCCTGCAAAGAGAATGGACTTGTGAATACGCGGAAACAACCCCACCTGTCATTCTGAGCGCAGCGAAGAATCTTGTCGCGAACTTGCTTTGGATTCTTCGTCGCTGTCGCTCCTCAGAATGACAGGTGGGGAAGATATGCGCGAAAAACCAACGCCATTGTCATTCTGAGCGCAGCGAAGAATCTTGTCGCGAACTTGCTTTGGATTCTTCGTCGCTGTCGCTCCTCAGAATGACAGATGGGGAAGATACGCGCGTAAGGCCAGCCCCATTGTCATTCTGAGCGCAGCGAAGAATCTTGTCGCGAACTTGCTTTGGATTCTTCGTCGCTGTCGCTCCTCAGAATGACAGGTGGGGAAGATACGCGCGAAAGGCCAACCCCATTGTTATACCTCGCTGCGCTCCGAATCCTGTCCTCCGTCCCGCGCCGGATTCTTCGCCGCCTCCGCTCCCGGAATGACAAAAGGGGGAGAAAGCGCGGCGGCGGGGGTGGGCGGGGGCGCGCAATGTTACAGTCAGATTACAAAGCGCCAGGTTCCCTTGACGTTTGCGTTAAGTTGATTTAAGATACGCTCAGATGATTGCAGAAGAAGCCTGCTATCCATACGGGGCAAATCTGCAAATCAAATTTTGACAGGAGGAAGACTCAATGAAGAACTTCAAAAAGGTTCTTGCGCTCGTGCTGGCAGTTGCAACGCTGCTGAGCATGGCTACCATTGCGAGCGCCATCACCAGCAAGGACTACAAAGACGCTGCGACGATCGAGAAAAACGGTCAGACCGAAGCGATCGATGTTCTGTCCCACATCGGCGTTCTGAACGGCTACGGCGACGGCAATTTCAAGCCGGATCAGGACATCACCCGTGCAGAGGCTGCCAAGATCATCGCCATGTTTGACAACGGCGCGACTGATATTGACGCTCTGTATACGTCCGCGAACCCCTTCGTCGACGCGAAGGGCAACTGGGCAGAGAGCTACATTGCTTACTGCTACAAGACCGGCATCATCGGCGGCATCGGCAACAACATGTATGCCCCTGCTTCCAAGGTCACCGGCATCCAGTTCCTGAAGATGGTCCTGATCGTCCTCGGCTATGACGCCAAGGAAGAGGGCCTCGTCGGCACGTCCTGGGCTGTCAACACGCTGGCTCTGGCCAAGAAGTGCAACCTGCTCGACAACCTGGGCGACAAGTTCAACGTCTCCGCCAACCTGCTCCGCGGCCAGGCTGCGCAGATCATGCTGAACGCGCTGAGAGCCCACACCGTTGAATACGGCCAGGCTTACAAGTTCACTTTTGCTGATCAGACGCAGCTCGACGAGCTGGGCTTCCTGAAGCGCAACGGCTACAACTACCTGACTGTCGCCGGCGCCATCGACACGGGCCGTCAGCTCATGGAGAGATGGAAGCTCAGCGAAGGCAGCGAGTACGACGTCTGGGGCGTTCCCTCCAGCAAGTGGTACGACGATGGGGACGAATTCCTCTCCTACGACGCGACCCCCGTTCTGACCTACAAAACCGAAGTCAAGTTCTGCGACATCCTGGTCGATCTCGGCGTTGCCAAGACCTCCACCAGCACCAAGACCGTTGACTACGTTGCTGAGAACGGCGCGCTGCTCTATGGCACGGACGTCAACAGCTTTACTGATGATTACAATGCGGGTCGTATACATGCGAGGGCGTACAGCGATCTCGTTCTGAAGCACGTTTCCACCGACTACTGCCTTGCCACTGTAAACGGCAAGACCATCGGCGGCACCGGCGCGCTGACCCGCGTCTATAAGATCAGCGGCAAGTACGCCATCGTGGTCATCGACACCTACTTCGCGCAGGTCGCCAAGGTCATCGCCAACACGCATGCGCAGGCCGAAACCCTGAGAATGCAGGTTTGGATGAATGGCTTCGCGGAAACTGAGGATTCCGAGAAAAACATTGACACCACCAACTTCTCCGGCACGTGGGCCAAGTACGATTTCGCGCTGGTCTACCGCCTGACGGAGACGGAAAGGGCTAACGGCAAGACCGACTTCGACGGCGTTCCCGGCGACATCTATGTGCAGCAGAAGTCCACGGCCGCTGCCACCGACACGCTGAAGAAGTACACGGTGAAGACCTCCACCACTGTCGGCAGCACGACGTACCCGGACGACCGCAACTTCGAGCACGGCTATCCCGGCACGACCGGCACGACCTACAACGTCTACCTCGACTTCTATGGCAACGTGATCGCCCTGATCAAGCCCGCCACGACCTACAGCTACGGCGTGATCGACCGCATCGCGTGGATCCACAACGACCTGCTTGACCCGTATGCAAAGGCCAACCTGGTCTTCGCGGATGCCTCCAAGGGCGACGGCGTCACCATGGCCAAGATCGACATTAACGCAGAAGACGAAAATAAGACACACGGCAAAGCAGGCATCGGCCCGTTTGAGAATGCTCTTGATAACACAAGGGACACGGTTGCCTTCGCGACAGCCCAGGTTTCTTCCAACTGGACCTTGAACGACGTGCAGTATGAAAACTGGCTGTATCAGTACACCAAGACCTCCAGCGGCAAGTATGTGATTACTGATGCAGGCACGCCGATCACTGAAGCGACGGTTATCAAGAAGAATGTAGCGAACACTGTTGCCGATGGCATCAACACCAACGACGACACTGTTTACCTCGTCAAGTCCTATGACGCTGACGGCAACATCGTCTACAAGAGCTACACCGGCTACAAGAACGTCCCGAACATGACGATCGCTACATCTACCGAAGAGACGCCCGCCATCACCTACTTCCACGATGGCAACTACGTCACCTACATGTACATCGACGCAACGCAGGGCGAGACTGGCTTCACAACCACCGTGTACTACATTGCCAGTGGTAAGAGTGTCGGCTACGATGAAGACCTGCTCACCTATAAGATGTTCCTTGGCGATGTAGAGAAGACCCTCACCGCTACGGCGAATGGGAGCGGAGATTTCAACGATAACCTTGCTGCTGGTCTCTACGAAGTCACCACCAACGAAGCGGGCCAGATCACGAAGATCGAGCCTATCACTGAAGGCAATGATAAATTGGTCAACAGCTACACGTTTGTTAATGATGTCAAGGCCTGCAGCGGCACTGTCATTGAGAATGCTGAAAAGCAGAGCGCCAATATTACCAGCGCGTACAAGGCTGATCCCAAGGCGTTCTATGCGGTCGATGCTGAGGGCAAGATCTCCCATGTTGCGGATCCCACCGATCCCGAGTTCCTGCTTGATGCTAACAAAGCCCCGATTTACAAAGCAATTTGCCTGATGAACGGCGAAGCTGGCGACGCCACGATTGTCTACCTCATCCCGACAACCGTCTAATCCCGCAAACGAATCCTCTCAGATCACCTCTGTGATTTGAACCGAAGCCCCCCGGGCGCAAGCCCGGGGGGCTTTGCTGTCCGTCCCGATACCGCGGGAATGCCGGAGGATGGCCTGCGCAGAGAACCAGCCTGTGAATACGCGCAAACTCTCCCGCCTGTCATTCTTCGCTTCGCTCCGAATCTCGCTGCCAACTTGCTCTAGGGCAGCACCGCACAATTCGCGGCTGACGCCTCAAGCACGGTCCTGCTTGCATCTTTCCCGTCATATGCGCCAAAAATGCTCGCGAATCCACAAAGGATTCGCTGCGCTTTTTGACACATCTGACGAAAAATCTGACGGCGCAATCCCGCGCTTGGAATTGTGCGGTGTTGCCCTAGATTCTTCGCCGCTGACGCTCCTCAGAATGACAGATGGGACAGCGGGAAGCGCTCTCCCGACATTCCCATCCGCACGGCCCTGCGCGGGCCGAGCGGAGCGAGGCGTCGCGCACGCGCATCCGTATGGCGCGCATCGATAGCAAACTTCGGAGGATGAGGGTCCAGGGAGAAGGGCGGCTTTGTAAAAAGCCCTTCTCCCTGGCGTGCTCTTTCTTCACCGTCTTTCTGCACGGGCAGAAAGACGGTGCCCCGCAGGGCGCATCTCCCGTCCTAAACAAATCTGAACGCAGTCCGTACGAGATTCGTCGCCGCTGGCGCTTCTCAGCACGACAAAAAAGAGGGAGACGGGCGAAGGGCCCGTCTCCCGAGAGGATTGTATGCGCGGCGCTGAGAAAAGCGCCCTAGTTTACGAGTTTGTAATAGACCTTCGCCGTCATGGCGTAGACGGCGGCATAGAGGGCGGCGAAGCAGACGAGGGTGCCCGCCGTGCACAGGAGCGTCAGCGTGACGTTCTGGAGCTGGAACAGCGTCAGCAGCATCACGATCAGCCGGCAGTCGAACGCGGCGTGGACCGCGGCGACGAGCAGCGGGGCGAAAAAGACCACCAGAATCTGCCCGTTGACGGAGCGGCGGATCTCCCGGCTGGGCAGACCCACCTGCCGCATGATCTGGAAGCGCGCGCGGTCCTCAAAGCCCTCGGCCACCTGCTTGTAGTAGATGATGAGCACCATGCCCAGCATGAAAACGATGCCGAGGAAGATGCCGAGGAAGAGGAAGCCGCCGTTGACCGCGTACATCTCCCGCACGTTTTCCGCCAGACAGGCGGTCTGATACGAGCTCCACTCGCCGACGGACACGCCGCTTTCATAGCTTTTTCCGCTCTGCGTGTCGTGGGAGAACGCGCTCTGCGTGCCGACGTCGCCGCTGCCTGTGACGCCGATATAGTCGGGGTCGCTCAGCGCGGCGGCGCAGGCGATTTTCTCATCGTCCGTGCCGATGAGATCCAGAAGCCCCTCATAGCGCATGTCGAAGCCGTACTCCCCGAGCGCGCCGTGCTGCGCCTGCCACAGATCGTCCAGCGCCGCGCCGTCCGGGAGGATGAGAAAGACGTCGTCCGAGGAGACAGCGGCGGATTCGCCAAGGCCGACGGAGCTGTTGATCCGCCCCGCGACGGCGTACTGCCGCTCCGCGGGACGACTGCCGGCGCCGCTCAGCTCGAAGCGCAGGCGCAGCGTGTCCTGCGCCGGGCAGCTGTCGGAGACGTAGACCTCCCCGGCTCCGGGCGACACCCGCGTCCCCGTCAGCACTTCATAGTCCGCGGCGGTGAGCGCGCAGAGGGATGTCTCGCCGCCGGAGAGATAGACGCCGTCCTGCCAGGCGGCGCTCAGACGCAGAAAGCGCAGGCCGCGCGCGCTTTTGAGCGCGAGGCCCTGCTTTTTTACGCCCGCCTGCAGCGCCGCCAGCATCTTGTCCGGCTGGAACGGGTCCGACGCGCCCGGGTCGTAGCGGACGATCGCGCAGACGTCGGCGGGGCAGCGCGAGCTGGCCGCGTCATTCGTGCCGAGATACAGCGAGAGCGTCGCGGAAACCATCACAAGCACCATCGTCGAGAGAATGCAGATGTTCGCAAGGCCGACCGCGTTGCGCTTCATGCGGTAGAGCATGCCCGACACGCTGATGAAGTGCTGCGTCTGATAATAATACCGCTTGTTTTTGCGCAGCGCCTTGAGAATGAAGATGCTCACGGAGGTGAACAGACAGTAGGTGCCGATGATGACGAGGAACACCGCGATAAAATAGAGGCTCAGCGCCTCGAGCGCGTCCTTCGCGGTCACGGCGATGAAATAGCCCGCGCCGAGGCTCAGAACGCCGAGCGCGGTGAGGAACCACCGCGTTTTCGGCTCGCGCTCGCCCGTCTCGCCGCCGTGCAGAAGCGCCACGGGGTTCTGCATGCGGATGCGCAGGAGATTGCGCAGCAGCGCCAGCAGCAGGATCGCGAAAAATACGCCGGCGGTGACGGCCGCGCCGAGGCCGGAGACATAGAACGAGAAGCCGCCGGAGTAGCCCATCAGGTGAAACAGCAGCATCGTCATCAGCTTCTGCAGCACGATGCCGAGCGCAATGCCGCCCGGAATGCCGATGAGCGCGGCGTAGAGCGTCTCCCAGAAGAGCATCGCGGACAGGTTCCGCTTGTCCATGCCGAGGACGTTGTAGAGCCCCAGCTCCCTGGCCCGCCGCTTCATGAGGAAGCTGTTCGAGTACAGCAGAAAGATCACCGCGAACAGGCCCACCACGAAAAGCCCGATGAACAGGAACATGGACAGATACTGGTAGCGGAGCTGATTCGGCAGATCCCGCGCGCCCGCGAGCGCGCAGAGGATGTAGAACGCGGCCGCGGTGCCCGCCAGCGCGAGCAGATAGGGAATGTAGAACTGGCGGTTGGTTTTGAGGTTCCGCGCGGCCAGACGCGGGTAAAAGCCCCTATTCATGGCGCTCCCCTTCCGTCTGCAGCCGCGTGAGCGTGTCGGAGATCTTGGCGAACATGGCCTGCTCCGACATGTTGGCCCGGTAGAGCTGGTGGAACACCTCGCCGTCCTTGATGAAGAGCACCCGCCGGGCGTGGCTCGCGGCCTTGGTGGAGTGCGTGACCATCAGGATGGTCTGGCCGTCGTCGTTGATCTCGCCCAGCAGCTGCAGCAGCTCGTCCGTCGCGCGGGAATCGAGCGCGCCGGTCGGCTCGTCGGCCAGCACGAGCTGCGGGTGGGTGATGAGCGCGCGGGCCACGGCGGCGCGCTGCTTCTGGCCGCCCGAGATCTCATAGGGGAATTTTTGCAGGATGTCCTCGATGCGCAGCTTTTCCGCGATCGGCTGGAGCCGCGCGCGCATCTCCGCGAACGGCTTCTGCGCCAGCACGAGCGGCAGGAAGATGTTGTCCTGCACGGAAAACGTGTCGAGCAGGTTGAAATCCTGGAACACAAAGCCCAGGTTGTCGCGCCGGAACGCGCAGATCTCGCGGTCCGGGATGGCCGTGATGTTCCGCCCGTTCAGCAGCACCTCGCCGGAGGTCGGCCGGTCCAGCGCGGCGAGGATGTTCAGAAGCGTCGTCTTGCCGGAGCCGGACTCGCCCATGATGGCGAGGTATTCGCCCTGCTCGACCGAGAACGACACGTTCGTGAGCGCCTGCACGGCATTGCCGCCGAAGCGGGTCTGATAGATCTTTTTAAGGTTGTTGACTTCCAGCATACTCATGGTTTTCTCCTTTTTGGCCCTGTCACAGCAGACGCAGGGCGCTCATGCAGTCGTCGGTCTCAGCCCACTGGGACAGGCAGCAGGCCAGCGGCAGCAGCGCGCGGTTTTCGGCGAAAAAGCGGCTCAGCCGCTCGCTCAGGGTCAGCCTTTCGGCGGTTTTTTTCATCACAGACACTTCCTTTTCCGGTTCTGCGTCCATGATAGCACGGGGCCAAACGGCAAGCCATCGATCCGGCTTACAGTTTGGCCCGTAACATAACAGTATTGTAAGAAAAGAAAGTCCTAGAGAAAGTCGCGGAACGTCTGTGTGAACAGCCCGTCGGCATAGGCCCGCACTGCGCGGCAGTAGTCCTCGTAGGCGCGCAGCAGCGCGGCCGCTTCGTCTGTCAGCTCGGCGCCTCCCCCATGTTTGCCGCCGGTGGTGGAATGAAGCAGCTTGAAGCCCAGGTGCGTTTCGGAGTTCTTGAGGATGGTCCAGGCCTTGGAATAGGCCATGCCCATCGACATCGCCGCCGCCCGCAGGGAGCGATGCTCCTGCACGCGGGTCAGAAGCGCGGCAATACCGGGGCCGAAGCACTTTTCGTCGCTGAAGATCCGGACCGAGATCACAGCTCTCAGTTTGTTTTCCATGGAAACAGTATACCGCGCGGCCGGAAGACCTGTCAACCGGCTTGCACTTTTTTTCCGGGCGTGTTATTCTATGGTTAATATCACGAAAAGAGGAATGCCTGTGCGTCTGCAGGAACAGCTGGACATCCGCCCCGGCGTGACGGCCCTGATCGGGGGCGGCGGAAAAACAACGCTGCTGCTCGCGCTCGGACATGCGCTGCCGGGCCGCGTGATTCTGACGACCACGACGCATATCCGCCCGCCGGAGGAGTTCGCCTGTCTGCTCTCCCCCACGCAGGCGGCGCTGCGCGAGGCGCTGAAAAGCGGGCCGGTCTGCGCAGGGGCCGTGAGCGCCGAGGGCAAGCTCGGCCCGCCCGAGCTGCCGATGGCGGCGCTGGCCGCGCTCGCGGACTATGTGATCGTGGAGGCCGACGGCTCGAAGCGGCTGCCGCTCAAGGCGCACGCGGCCTGGGAGCCGGTCATTCCCGCGGAGGCCAACCAGACCATTCTGGTGCTGGGCCTGTCGGGGCTGGGAAAGCCCATCCGTGAGAGCGTCCACCGGCCTGAGCTGTACGCCGAAAGGCTGGGCGTGTCGATGGACGAGCTTGTCACGCCGGAGCTGGCGGCGGCATTTTTGAAGCTGGAGCACCTGCACACGCGCGTGCTGCTCAACCAGGCCGACACGCCGGAGCGCATGGCGCTGGGGCGGCGGCTCGCGGCCCTGCTGGACTGCCCCGTGGCCATCGGGGCGCTGCAGAAAGGAAACCTGGAATGCTTGTAATCATTCGCGGCGCGGGAGACCTTGCGAGCGGGATCGCGCTGCGGCTCTGGCGCTCGCATCTGAAAATCGGAATGCTGGATCTCCCCGAGCCGACGGCCATCCGCCGCACGGTCTGCTTTTCGCAGGCGCTGCGCTTTGGGAAAACGACGGTGGAGGACGTGACCGCGGTTCGCGCGGAAACGCCGGCGGAGGTCCGGGCGGCTCTTGAAAACGGGACCATCCCCGTCCTGCCCGACCCGGAGGCGGCGTGCCTCGCGTGGCTGCGGCCCGACGTGCTCGTGGACGCGATCCTCGCCAAGCGGAACCTCGGCACAAAAATCACCGACGCGCCGCTCGTCATCGGCGTCGGCCCCGGCTTTACGGCGGGGCTGGACTGTCACGCGGTCGTCGAGACGATGCGCGGGCATACCCTCGGCAGGGTCATCCGCGCAGGGAGCGCGGCGCCGAACACGAACATCCCCGGCCTCATCGGCGGCTACGCGGGCGAGCGCGTCCTGCGCGCGCCGGCCGACGGCGTGTTCCGCCAGCTGCTCGACATCGGCGCGCGGGTCGAACCGGGCGACGCGGCCGGCGAGGTGGCGGGCCTGCCGATGCGCTGCACGATCGGCGGCATCCTGCGCGGCATCCTTCCGGACGGCACGCCCGTCAAAAAGGGCATGAAATCCGGCGACGTGGACCCCCGCTGCGTTTTGGAGCACTGCTATACGGCCTCGGACAAGGCCATCGCCGTGGGCGGCGGGGTTTTGCAGGCCATTCTGGAATATACCGGCGTGCTGGACGGCTGCCGGGGAGACAATGCGTTGGGAGTGTAACATGGAAGAGGACATCAAACTGACAAAGCTGGCAAAATGCGCCGGATGCGGCGCGAAGGTGGGCGCGGGCGTGCTGGCGAAGCTGCTGGGCGACATCCGCGTGCATACGGACGAAAATCTGCTCGTGGGCTTCGACAAGAGCGACGACGCGTCGGTCTACCGCGTGTCGGACGAGCTGGCGCTCGTGCAGACGGTGGACTTTTTCCCGCCGATCGCGGACGACCCGTTCCTGTTCGGCCAGATCGCCGCGACGAACGCCCTGTCCGACGTCTACGCCATGGGCGGCGAGCCGAAGCTCTGCCTCAACATCCTGGCCGTGCCGGAGTCCATGCCGCAGAGCGCCGTGCACGAGATCCTGCGCGGCGGCTACGAGAAGGTCTACGAGGCCGGCGCCATCATCACGGGCGGCCACTCGATCTTCGACGACGAGCCGAAATACGGCCTGGCCGTGACCGGCTTCGTGCGGCCCGACCGCGTGCTGACCAATTCCGGCGCGCGCCCCGGCGACGTGCTGTTCCTCACCAAGCCGCTCGGCATCGGCATTCTCACGACCGCGCAGAAGGCGGACATGCTCTCGCAGGACGGCGCGGCGCTCGCGGCGCGGCTGATGACGACGCTCAACAAGTCGGCGCGCGACGTGCTCGTGCGCTTTCGCGTCCACGCCTGCACCGACGTGACGGGCTTCGGCTTCCTCGGCCACGCGTGCGAGCTGGCGCAGGGCAGCGGCGTGCAGCTGGAGATCGACGCGGGCGCGATCGACTGCATCCCGGAGGCGCTGGAGCTGGCCCGCATGGGCATCCTGCCCGCGGGCCTCTACCGCAACCGCTCCTTCGCCGAGCCGCACGTTGCCCCGGGCGGCGTCGAGCTGGCCCGTCAGGACCTGCTCTACGACCCGCAGACCTCGGGCGGGCTGCTGCTCGCCTGCGACCCCGCCGACGCGGACGCGCTCTTCGCGGCGCTCCGGCCCGCCGTCCCCAGCGCCCAGCGCATCGGCACGGTGCGCGAATACGCGGGCGGCCCGCGCGTCATTCTGCAGTGAGGTGAGAACATGAACCGATACACGCTGTTGCCGGAGGACGCCATCTCCGTCCTGCCGCCCGAGGGCGGGGACGGCGCGGCGATCCGCATCTTCTGCGAGCGCACGATGATCGTTTTCGACGCCGCGCAGGTGGAGTCCGTCAGCCTGCAGCAGGCGGGAAAGGCCGGGCGCTGCCTCTGCTTCGCGGCCCCGGACGCGCTGCTCGGCGCGCGGCACGAGGTCTTTGTCCCCGTTTCGCGCCCCGATTATCCGGCGTTTCTGGAGGGCCTGCGGCAATATGCGCCGCAGCTCGATCTGACGGCCGAGGCCGCGTTCGTCCCGGAATCGTGCGACCACACCGGCAGGCGGCACGGCGAATAATTCCGCGCGGACAGGCGAATCCTAAGGCAACGAAGCCAAAGGGGGGATTCGCTTGAAAAAGAAGCAAAAATCCGGCGCGGCCGAGGCAATCACAGCCCGGCAGCAGCCGAGCCGCACCGACCCGCAGGGGAGCTGGACGGGCCTGCCGGCGGACGAGACCGAGCAGCCCGTGCAGGACGCGGACGATCTGTAAGGATTGCGTGAAGAGTGAAGCAATCGCGAAAAAAGGAGCTTCTATGAGGGCAGGCAGGAACAAGACGATCACGCTGACGGCAGAGGAGCGCGCGGCCTGTCTGGCCCGGTGCGTGCGCGCGGCGGAGCCGCTTCCGCTGGACGCGGTGCTGAACAGAACCGTCCTCGGCGACTGCTTCGACGTGCTGCCGCGCCTGCCCGACGGCTTTGCCGATCTGGCGGTGCTCGATCCGCCCTACAACCTGGACAAGCGCTTCGGCGGCGGCAGCTTTCACCGCATGACGGACGAGGAATATCTTTCCTACACCGCGCGCTGGCTGGACCTCGTGCTGCCGAAGCTCAAAAGGACCGCCTCGGTGTATGTCTGCTGCGACTGGGCCTCCGGCCCCGCGGTGTACGAGGCGCTCAAAAAGCGCCTGACCGTGCGCAGCCGCATCACCTGGCAGCGCGAAAAGGGCCGCGGCGCGGCCCGCAACTGGAAAAACGGCATGGAGGACATCTGGTTCGCCACCTGCTCGGAGGAGTACGTCTTTCATCTGGACGCCGTGAAGCTCCGCCGCCGCGTGCTCGCGCCGTACCGCGAGGACGGGCGGCCCAAGGACTGGAGCGACACGCCCGACGGCCGCTTCCGCGACACCTGCCCGTCGAATTTCTGGGACGATCTGACCGTCCCCTACTGGTCGATGGCGGAGAACACCGCGCACCCGACGCAGAAGCCGGAAAAGCTGCTGGCAAAGCTGCTGCTCGCCTCCTCCGATCCGGGCGCCGTGGTGCTCGACCCGTTCGCCGGCTCCGGCACCACCGCCGTGACGGCCAAAAAGCTCGGCAGACACTTCGTCAGCGTCGAGCGCGAGCCGGAATACTGCGCCCTGGCGGAGAAACGGCTGGAGCTGGCCGGGACCGACCGCCGCATCCAGGGCTACGAGGACGGCGTTTTCTGGGCGCGCAACAGCGGAAACCGGTCAAAATCGCAAACTTTTTGACACTGTGAGCAATTTGTACAAACGAAATCTTACATTTTTTTAGGATGCCTAATAAAAAGTTAGAATTTATCGGTATTGCAGCAGAAAAAAGCGCAAAATCGGTATGGTTTTAGCGAAAATAATACTGGACAGAAAGACGAAAATACAGTATAATCAAGCCGACTGGAAAGTATGCAGGCAAGCGCGTGCTTCCGGCGATCCGCGAACTGTGCGGTGCTGTCCTGGTACTTTTTGCGCCGGAAGGGCGAAGGGTTCGGCCGGCAATCATATAAGGAGGAATTCTCTATGTCTGTCAAAGTTGCAATCAATGGTTTTGGACGCATCGGCCGTCTGGCGTTCCGCCAGATGTTCGGCGCCGAGGGGTATGAAGTCGTTGCCATCAACGATCTGACCTCTTCGAAGATGCTCGCGCACCTGCTGAAGTACGACTCCACGCAGGGCAACTACGTGGCTGCCGGCCACACCGTCGACTTCAACGAGGGCGAAGGCGAAGACAACTACATCGTTGTCGACGGCAAGAAGATCGTCATCTACAAGATGCCGAACGCCGCGGATCTGCCCTGGGGCAAGCTGGGTGTTGACGTCGTGCTCGAGTGCACCGGCTTCTATACCAGCAAGGACAAGGCGCAGGCCCATATCACCGCCGGCGCCCGCAAGGTCGTCATTTCCGCTCCCGCGGGCAACGATCTGCCCACCATCGTCTACAACGTCAACCACAAGACCCTGACGAAGGAAGACACCATCATCTCCGCCGCCTCCTGCACCACCAACTGCCTGGCCCCGATGGCCAAGGCGCTCAACGACCTGGCTCCCATCGAGTCCGGCATTATGTGCACCATCCACGCCTACACCGGCGACCAGATGGTCCTCGACGGACCGCAGCGCAAGGGCGACCTCCGCCGCTCCCGTGCCGCCGCTGTCAACATCGTCCCGAACTCCACCGGCGCTGCCAAGGCCATCGGCCTCGTCATCCCGGAGCTCAAGGGCAAGCTGATCGGCGCCGCCCAGCGCGTTCCCACCCCCACCGGCTCCACCACGCTGCTCAACGCCGTCGTCAAGGGCACCGTCTCCATCGAGCAGATCAACGCCCAGATGAAGGCCGAGGCCACCGAGTCCTTCGGCTACAACACCGACGAGATCGTCTCCTCCGACGTCATCGGCATGCGTTACGGCTCCCTGTTCGACGCCACCCAGACCATGGTCGTGGCCCTGCCGAACGGCATGACCCAGGTTCAGGTCGTCTCCTGGTACGACAACGAGAACTCCTACACCTCCCAGATGGTCCGCACCATCAAGTATTTCTCCGAGCTCGGCTAATTACCGCATCAAATCAGCCTGCCGCAGAACAGAACGGTCAGCACCGTTCCGCCTCGCGGCAGGCGTTTTTTTGCGCTTGCCGCCTGTCTGCGTGAGATTCTTCGTCGCTGCGCTCCTCAGAATGACAGGTGGGATGGTTTAGAGCGTTGTTACTAACATCTCTTTTTTGCAGCCTCCGCTGGGGGAGCGCCCTCCGGGGGCCTCTTCTTTCCGCTCGTGCGGAAAGAAGAGGAAGAAAGGCACGCCAAAGGGAAGGGCTTTTCACAAAGCCGCCCTTCCCTTTGGAATCCCATCCTCCGAAGATTGCTAGCCCGCCGCGCCTTACGGATGCCGTGCGCGCCGCCTCGCTCCGCTCGGCCCGCGCAGTCGCGGTGCGGCGGGAAATGTCGAAGGATGGCCTGCGCCAGAGAATTGGTCTGTGGATACGCGGAAACAATCCCATCTTTCATTCTGAGCTTTGCTCCGAATCTTGTCGCAAATTTGCGTTTAGATTCTTCGTCGCTGACGCTCCTCAGAATGACAGGTGGGGTAGTCAAAAGCGCGGACTCCGACATTCCCATCCGCACGGCTCTGCGCGTGTCGAGCGGAGCGAGGCGTCGCGCACGCGCTTCCGCTGGACGCGCATCGATAACAAATTTCGGAGGATGAGGGTCCAGGGAGAAGGGCGGCTTTGTGAAAAGCCCTTCTCCCTGGCGTGCTCTTTCTTCACCGTCTTTCTGCACGAGCAGAAAGATGGTGCCCCGCAGGACGCATCCCCCGTCTCCGGAAAAACAACTCGCACGCAGTACGTACATGAGATTCTTCGCCGCTGGCGCTTCTCAGAATGACAAATGGGGGGATGACTGAAGCGGCGGAAAAAAAGGGGCTGCGGAGAGGGCGGAGCGGAGTGCTCCGGTTCTTCGCAGCCCTGTCCTGATACCGGGGGAGGATCAGGCTTGCTCAAAATGGATCGAGGCGTCCTTCGGCAATGCCAGGTGGCATTCGGCCTCCACGCATTTGGTGATGCCGGAGAGCACCGGGCAGCCGACGTGGATGGGGAAATGCTCGGACGCGTACTCGAACAGGGGGCCCTTGCCGGGCTTTACGAGGCAGAGCTCGTAGGCGTCGAAATCCTCGCCCAGAGCCTGCATCATCTCCTGCACGGCCTTGCAGCCGGAGGCGACGCGGAGCTTAACCTCCTGGTCGTCGTCCGCCTCGGCGGTCACGATCGTCGTGAAGCCGCAGATACCGGGATCGATCCTGACTTTTGTCATATTTCCAAAACACCGGCTTTCCAGATTTGGCCCGCGCCGGGCTTTGAACGCGGCGCGGCTGTTTCTGCAGATGGATGGCGCTTTACGGACGCTGGCCGGAGCCGCCCTGCAGCTCGAGCGTTTCGCCGGACATATACTTGAAATCCGGCGAGGCGAGCTGGACGCACACGCGGCCGATGTCCTTTTCCGGGTCGCCGAAGCGGCCCATGGGAATGCCGTGGATGTTCTTCGCGTAGGCCTCGGGCTGGAGAATGCTCCACTGCTCGAGCGCCGCCGTGAACGAGAGCGGACAGACGACGTTGCAGTTGATGTTGTCCTTGCCCCATTCGGTGGCTGCCACGCGGGTCAGCCCGCGGATGCCCTCCTTGGCGGCGGCATAGGCGCACTGGCCGTAATTGCCGAACAGTCCCGCGCCGGAGGCAAAATTGATGACGCTGCCCTGCGTCTGCTTCAGATACGGATAGCATTCGCGCATATAGAGGAACGCGGAATACAGTCCCGAATAAATCGCCAGATTGAACTGGCCGAGCGTGTGGTCGGCCAGCGTGACGCCGGACGCGGAGGCCTGGGCGTTGTTCACGAGGACGTCGATCCGTCCGAACGTCTCCACGGTCTGCTGTACGGCGTTTTTGACGGACGCTTCATTGTCTGCGTCCGCGCTCACGTCGGCCTGCACCGCCAGGACCCGGATGCCGTAGAGCCGTTCCAGCTCCTCCCTGGCCGCTTCGAGCTTTTTGACGTTGCGGCCCGTAATCGTCAGATTCGCGCCCTCCTTGGCGTAAGCGGTCGCGATGCCGTAGCCGATGGAACCGACGCCGCCGTCCTTGAGACTGGCTTTGCCGCCGCCGGTGATAATCGCTGTTTTTCCCTGCAGGATACCCATTGTACTGCCGCCTTTCTGATGGCTTGGTCATTTAAAAACCGGCGGGGAGTGAAGTGGCTCCCCGCCGGTATTTGCATTATTTGAAGTAGCGGTTCAGCAGGCCCTGGAGCGCCTTGCCGTGTCTGGCTTCGTCTCTCGCCATCTCGTGGACGGTGTCGTGAATGGCGTCAAGGCCGTTCTTCTTCGCGCACTTGGCCAGGTCGAACTTGCCCTGGGTCGCGCCGAACTCGCAGTCCACGCGCCACTTGAGGTTGTCCTTCGTGGTGGCCTTCATGTTGGGCTCGAGCGTGGAGCCGAGCATCTCGGCGAACTTCGAGGCATGCTCCGCCTCTTCGTGCGCGGCCTTTTCCCAGTACAGGCCGATCTCGGGATAGCCCTCGCGGTGGGCGACACGGGCCATGCACAGATACATGCCGACCTCGCTGCACTCGCCGGCGAAATTCGCCTTCAGCTGCTCCAGGATGTAAGCCTTATCTTCGGCGGAAACACTGTCATTGTCGCGGACGGTGGTCTCGTAGACGCCGAACTCATGCTCGGCAGCCAGCTTGATTTCGCCCTTGACTTCCTCGAACATGTTGCTCTTGGCATGGCAGACCGGGCATTCCGCGGGGGGATTTTCGCCTTCGTAGATATAGCCACAAACCTTGCAGACCCATTTTTTCATGATGATTTCCTCCATTTAAGAATTTTTATTTTTTTTACAGTCTTTGCAATAACCATAATAGTTGAGGCGATAGCCGGTGACCCGTCCGCCGGTTTCGCGTCCGGCCGTTGCGATGAGTGCGTCGCTCAGCTCGGCGGTTTCCACGTCCAGCACCGCGCCGCAGCCAAGGCATACGAAGTGGCAGTGCGGATCGGTGCGTCCGTCGAAGCGCTCGAGACCGGCAACGGTGCCAACCGACTCGATCAGGCCCTCCTCTTTGAACAGGGCGAGATTGCGGTAGACCGTTCCCAGGCTCAGGTCCGGAATCTCCGGCTTGAGCTGGCGATAGACCCATTCCGCCGGAGGATGGCACGTCGTTCCGCGCAGGCATGCGAGGATTGCGTCGCGCTTCCGGCTGTGCTTTCTGGCAGGCTCCATGCCAAATCTCCAAAACAATAATGATTCTTATTACAGTTATGAGTATACAACATTGCGCCCTGTTTGTAAAGGGGTTTTTAAAATAATTCTTTCGCCCGCGCGAGCGCGGGCGGCCGCGGCCCAAAAACCGGAGAAACAGGAAATTTGCACAATTTTCGTGCGGTGCCAAAGACGCCGTTTTTTCAAATTGCATATTCGCCGGAAATGTGGTACGCTGTAAGCAGTGTATATATGCAGGAAAAAATGAAAGCAGAAAGGGAAACGCCATGAAATTTTCGGAAATGCCGTATCGCCGCGTGGACGTGGAAGCGCTGCGCGGTCAGGTTGGCGCGCTTGTCGCCCGGATCGAAAACGCGGGCGCCGCGCAGGAGCAGATCGAGGCCTATTCCGCGTTCGAGACGATCTCGCGCGGCGCGGAGACGATGATGACGCTGGCCTATATCCGCCATTCGGTGGACACGCGGGACAAGTTCTACGAGGAAGAGACGAATTTCGACGACGAGGCGTCGCCGCAGCTGCAGGAGCTGATCCAGCGCGTCAACCTGGCGATGCTGCATTCGCGGTTCCGTCCGGAGCTGGAGGCGCACTATGGGAAGCTGATGTTCACGAACCTCGAGATTGCCGTGCGCTCGTTCTCGCCCGAGATCCTCGATCTCATGCAGGAGGAAAACAAGCTCAAGTCGCGCTACGAGCGGCTCTACGCCTCCGCGATGGTGGAGTTCCGCGGCGAAATGCTGCCGCTGCCGAAGCTGGGCCCCTATAAAGAGGACCCCGACCGCGCCACCCGCCGCGCCGCCTACGAGGCCGAGGGCAGCTTCTTCGACGGGCACCGGGAGGAATTCGACGAGATCTATACGAAGCTGGTGCGCTGCCGCAACGAGCAGGGCCGACGGCTCGGCCGCGAAAACTATCTGGCGCTGGGCTACGACCGGCTCGGCCGCAACTGCTACGGGCCGAAAGAGGTGGCGGCGTTCCGCGATCAGATCGCGGACGACCTCGTACCCATCGTGGCCTCGGTCAAGCGCGACCAGGCCGCGCGCCTGGGCGTGGAACGGCTCCGCTACTATGACGATCTGATGCTCTTCCCGGACGGCAACGCGAAGCCGGCCGGCAGCGCGGACGAGATCCTGGCCGCCGGAAAGCGGATGTACGAGCAGCTCAGCCCCGAGACGGCGGAGTTCATCGACGCCATGTTCGACGCCGACCTGTTCGACGTGCTCTCCAAGCCCGGCAAGGCCCCCGGCGGCTACTGCACGGGCCTGCCCGACTACCGGATGCCGTTCATCTTCTCGAATTTCAACGGCACCTCGGGCGACGTGGACGTGCTGACGCACGAAGCCGGCCACGCCTTCGCCGACTACCGCGCCTTCCGCAAAAACTATCCGGATCTGCTGCGCAGCCCCACGATGGAGTCGTGCGAGTGCCACTCCATGTCGATGGAGTTTCTGACGCAGGACTTCCACAGAGACTTCTTCGGCGCCGCGACGGCGAAGTACGAGCTTGGCCACTGCGAGGACGCGCTCATCTTCATCCCCTACGGCTGCATGGTGGACGAGTTCCAGCACCTCATGTACGAACATGAAAACTGGACGCCGGAGGAACGCAACGCGGCCTGGCTGCGGCTGGAGCAGAAATACCGCCCGTGGATCGACTTCGACGGCCTGCCGTTCTACGGCCGCGGCGCGGGCTGGCAGCGGCAGCTGCACATCTATCTGTATCCTCTTTATTATATCGACTACTGCATGGCGCAGACGGTGGCGTTCCAGTTCTGGATGCTCTCGCTGCAGGACAAGACCGACGCCTGGCAGCGCTATCTGCGCTTCGTGGACGCGGCCGGCAGCAAGACCTTCCGCGAGCTCTGCCGGACGGCCGACCTCGACGTGCCCTACGAGCCGGGCTGCATCCGCCGCGTCGGAGAGCGCATCTCCGGCTGGATTTCCGGGAATCAGCTGTAATTTCCGGCTGGTTGATTTTTCCGGAGGCAAATCGGAAAAGTGGTTGAAAGAATTCGGTTTTTCTGCTAATATAATAGGAAGCACCGTATTTTTCAAACCGTCCCGTCCGCAGCCGGGAAAAAATGGAGCAGCATGGTAACGAGAAAATACACAGCCGATTACCGGCTGGAAAACGAGCTCGACCCCAAAACGGGCCGGCTCGTCACGAGAGCCGTCTACCGCGGCGACTGGTACGGCTTTTCCGCCGCGCCGGAGGCCGTCGCCGGACTCAAACAGCGGGATACCGTCTGCGGCGTGCTGGCTGCGCTGTGCTTCGCGGCGGGCCTGGCGCTGAACGCGCCGGCGACCCGGACCATGTACGTGCTGCTGCCGTTCGCGCTGCTGCTGTTTCCGCTGTACTACACGCTGGCGGGCTGCCGGCGGCTCGTGACGGCGAAGGAGCGCGTCACGCGCGAGCACCGCGACAAGATCTGCGACCGGCTTCCGGCCAGTTCCCTGTTTCTGATGATCCTCTCCGCCCTGTCCGCCGCCGGGAGCGTGATCCGCTGGGCGGCGCTCGGCGCTGTCTGGCGGGATCTGCTGCTGCTGCTGGCCGCGGCGCTGATCTTTGTGTGCGGCCTGCTGATCTTCCTGCGCAGAGGGCTTCTCGCCATGCGGAAGCTCCCGGTCTGAGCATATATCGCAGCGAATTGCTGTTATATAAAATTTTTTATAGGAGGGTAAAAAATGAACACCAAAACCAAGAGATTGCTTGCCATGGTTCTGGCGCTGGTAATGGCGCTGTCGATTCTCGCCGGCTGCAGCAAGAAGGCCGAAGAGACGACGTCCAACACCTCCGCCGCCGCGTCCACTGCGACATCCACCCCCGCTGCCGCTTCCACGTCCTCGGAGGCGACCACCGAGACTGCCAAGAGCGACACGCTGGTCGTCGCCTCCGGCGATTTCTCGCAGAAGTTCTCCGCCTTCTTCGAGACCACGGTCTATGACCAGTATATCGCGAATAATATGAACGGCCTCGGCCTGCTGGCCTCCGACCGCGAGGGCAACATCGTCCTCAAGGGCATCGAGGGCGAGACCCGCGCCTACAACGGCACGGATTACACCTATACGGGCCTGGGCGACTGCGACATCGTGGAAAACGACGACGGCACGGTCGATTACAACATCACCATCCGCAACGACGTCAAGTTTGAAGACGGCGAGCCGCTGACCATCGACGACGCGATCTTCAGCATGTACGTCTATTGCGACCCGACCTATGACGGAGCCGCGACGCTGTTCTCCTGCCCGATCGAGGGCATGGAGGAGTACCGCGCCGGCATGGCCACGCTCTCGAGCCTGCTGGCCGCCGCCGGTGAGAAGAACACCGATTTCACGCTCTGGACCAAAGAGCAGCAGGACGCCTTCTGGGCTGCCGTCAACGACGGCGGCGCGAAGTACGCCCAGGAAATCGTGGACTACTGCATTGCCAACAAATACGGCACCGACGTCGCCACTTCGGCCGCCGCGTGGGGCTATGACGGCCTGGCCGCCGACGCCACCGCGAAGGACTTCTTCCTCGCCATCGGCGACAACTACGGCTGGAACTTCTCCTCCATGGAGAAAGAGACCGCCGGCACCGCGCTGTCCGATCTCATCCCGGCCGACGTGTACGCCTACTCCACCGCCGGCATCAAGACCGGCGACTCCGCCGCGTCCATCACCGGCATCAAGCGCACCGGCGACTACAGCATGACCATCCACATGACGAAGGTAGACGCCACCGCGCTGTACCAGCTCTCCTTCGTCGTCTCCCCGCTGCACTACTACGGCGATCCCGCCGCGTACGACTACAACAACAACAAGTTCGGCTTCACCAAGGGCGATCTGTCCACCATCAAGGCCAAGGGCACCGTGCCGAAGGGCGCCGGCCCGTACAAGTTCGTCTCCTATGAGAACGGCACCGTCACGATGGAAGCCAACGAAAACTATTTCGACGGCTGCCCGAAGATCAAGTACGTTCTGTTCAAGGAGACCTCTTCCGCCGATATGCTCACCGGCATCTCCACCGGCACCTACGACCTGACCGCCGACGCCTCCTTCAACAAGGACGCCGTCACCACGATCAAGGGCTACAACTCCAACGGCGAGCTCGACGGCGACAAGTACACCGTCTACACCGTCGATAACCTCGGCTACGGCTACATCGGCATGAACGCCAACCTCATCAAGGTCGGCGACCAGTCCGGCTCCGACCAGTCCAAGGCGCTGCGCAAGGGCCTGGCCACGCTGCTGGCTGTCTACCGCGACACCGTCATCGATTCCTACTACGGCGACCTCGCCAACGTCATCCAGTACCCGATCTCCAACACGTCCTGGGCGGCTCCCAAGCCCGCCGACGACGGCTATGCGATCGCGTTCTCCAAGGACGTGGACGGCAAGGACATCTACACCGCCGACATGACCGACGAGCAGAAGTATGACGCCGCCCTGCAGGCAGCCATCGGCTTCTTCAAGGCCGCCGGCTACACCTGGGACGACGCCTCCAAGACCTTCACCGCGGCGCCCGCCGGCGCCTCCATGTCCTACGAGGTCATCATCCCCGCCGACGGCAGCGGCGACCATCCCGCCTACGGCATCCTGACCAACACGAAGGACGCGCTGGCCAAGATCGGTCTGACCCTCCAGATCAACGACGTCTCCGACGGCAACGTCCTCTGGGACGGCCTGGACGCCGGCACCGTGGAAATGTGGGCCGCCGCCTGGCAGGCCACGCCCGACCCCGACATGTATCAGATCTACTACTCCCAGAACATCCCGGAGAACGGCGGCACCAACCACTATCACATCCAGGATTCCCAGCTCGACAAGCTGATCGTGGACGCCCGCTCCTCCGTGGACCAGGCCTACCGCAAGGCCACCTACAAGGACTGCCTGAACATCATCCTTGACTGGGCTGTCGAAATCCCCGACTACCAGAGAGTCAACGCGACCCTCGTCTCCACCGAGCGCGTCAACATCTCCACCATGACGCCCGATGTCACCACCTTCTGGCCGTGGTATTCTGAGATCCAGAAGCTGGAAATGAACTGAGCTGACCGAAGCGGCTGACTTTGCGGGGGCGCACAGTCCCCGCGGAGCCGGCGCGGCGGCAGCCGGAAAAGAGTCTTTGTGCCTGCAGGCGCGGTGCGTCTGCAGGCACAGGGTTCTGAACGGATTCGGACGAATTGCAACCCATATTATGGGAAACAACATGGTAGGAGACAGATAGAATGTCGAAATTTATTATCAAAAGAGTTCTTATCTGCTGCCTCATTTTTTTCTTCGTGATGTTCATCATTTACGCGCTCATGTACTCTCTGCCCACCAGCTATGTGGAAAAGACGGCACGTCAGCTGTCCCAGAAGCCGGGCACGCAGAAGAGCTATACGGAGTGGCTGCAGGAACTGAACGCGGAATACGGCATGGATAAGGATGTCGTCAGCGGGTACTTCACCTGGCTGAGCTCCAGCCTGCGCGGAAATTTCGGCGACAGCTGGTATTACACGATCCCGGTCACACAGGAATTCCAGAAGACGATCTGGTACAGCTTCGCCCTGGGGCTGGTCGTCTTTATCCTGGAAACGCTCATCGCGATTCCCCTCGGCGTCGTCGCCGCGCGCAAGCAGTACAGCATGACGGACTATACCGTAACGGTGCTGGCGATGATCGGCATTTCCATGCCGACCTTCTTTGTGGCGACGCTTTTAAAACTGATCTTCGCCGTCAAGCTCGGCTGGTTCGACATCAGCGGCATGACGGGGCGGAATTACCACACCCTCAGCCAGGCCGGACAGTTCTGGGACGTTGCCAAGCACTTTGTCCTGCCCGCCTTAACTCTGATCATCATCGGCATCGGCGGTCTGATGCGCTATACCCGTACGAACACGCTCGAGGTTCTGAACGCGGACTATATCCGCACGGCCAGAGCCAAGGGCCTGCCCGAGAGCAAGGTCATCGGCCGCCATGCGTTTCGGAATACACTCATCCCGCTCATCACGATCCTGGGCGGCAGCCTGCCCGGCCTGTTCAGCGGCGCGCTCATCACGGAGACGCTGTTTTCCATCCGCGGCATCGGCTATGCCTCCTATAACTCGATGGTCAACGGCGACATCCCGTTCACCATGTTCTATCTGGCGCTCATCTCGATCCTCACGCTGCTCGGCAACCTGATCGCGGACATCCTGTACGCGCTGGCCGACCCGCGCGTGCGCGTGAATTGAGGAGGTGCGGGATGGAAAGAAAAAGCTTTAACGAGCTCCTGAAGGAACAGGAGCGGCTCGAGGCGAAGAAGCAGGACGACGGCCACGTCGCCCTCGACGACGCCAAGCGCATCAAGGTGCTCTCGCCCGGCCAGCTGGTGTTCAAGCGGTTCATCCGCAACAAGCTCGCCATCTTCGGCGTCTGCGTGCTGCTGTTCATGTTCCTGTTCGCGTTCATCGCGCCGCTGTTCTACCCGTATACGCAGACGCAGGTGTTCTTTAAGTACGACTACGTGAACAGCGACTATGCCACGGCCTCTCTGCGCACCGACTACACGAACCACATCCTGAATCAGGACACCGCCGTGGACAGCTTCGTCCAGCGCAACATCACCTCGTCCATCGAATCGATGGACGCGGCGGGGCTGGAGCAGACGGTCGTGACGGCGGAGAACGGCACGGTCTACGCGCTGCAGAAGCTGGGCGAGGGAATCTACGCGCTCAGTCTCAACGGCGGCAGCAAGGTTGCGGCGCTGTCCGCGTCCTCGCGGATCGGCACCTACAGCCTGCTGGCCAAGACCATGACGTACGACGGCGACGACCTGGGCGGCGGCTTTGTCGACGCGCTTAGGCAGGCCATTGCCGCCGGCACGACGGGCTTCAGCTTCAACAACCAGGCCTACACCTGGGAGCTGGGCGAGAAAAAGACCTATACCGTCACCAGCGCCGGCGCCTCCGTGCAGTACACGGGCGCGCCGCTGAGCGGGGAATTTGAAACCGCGGCGAAGGCCGCGCTGGAAAACAAGGCGTCCGGCTTTACGGCCGACGGCACGGCCTACGCCCTGTCCAAGACGTCCGGCGAGACCGCCGTCGTCTCCATCGTCCCCGGCGAGCCGCTGCTGCTGAGCTCGGTCTACGTCATCGATACGACGGACAACACCAAGACCGTCTCGGAGGAGCTGACCAGGCAGACGCTGCTGAACGCCTACTCCGGCCAGCCGTTTGAAGCGGACGGCCAGCAGTACGAGGTGAAGAGCGAAAACGGCGAGCGGGTGCTCTACACCGCGGACGGCGGGGAATTCGGCCTGCTCACCAACTTTGTCGTCCGCGACGCGAGCGGCAAGGACACACTGGAGCTGAACTTCAAGGAAGCGGCGCTCAAGGCCGTCTCCAAGATGGTCGAGACGGGCGTCAATACCGGCTCGTTCACCTACCAGTTCCCCGACATGCAGACGCATTTCGAGGGCACCGAGCCGGTGCTCGCGGCCGCGGCGAACGCCGACGGCTCCGCCAAAATGCGCGACACCGAGATCGCCGTCTCCTTCAAGGCCGGCAACTACCAGATGACCTGCTTCCAGTGGAAGCACCTCATCGACATCAGCGCCGGGCCCTCGTCCCGCCACACCTTCGGCACCGATACCGACGGCATGGACATCCTCGCGCGCATGATGTACGGCGGCCGCATTTCCCTGTGCGTCGGCTTCATCGTCGTCATCCTCGAGACCTTCCTGGGCGTCATCATGGGCGGCATCGCCGGCTACTTCGGCGGCTGGGTGGACAACCTCATCATGCGTCTGGTGGACATCTTCTACTGCATCCCGTCGCTGCCGATCCTGATAATTCTGGGCTCGTTCATGGACGCCATGAAGCTCGGCGCCTACACGCGCCTGGCCTATATGATGGCCGTGCTGGGCATCCTGGGCTGGGCCGGCGTCGCGCGCCTCGTGCGCGGCCAGATCCTCAGCCTGCGCGAGCAGGAGTTCATGATCGCGGCGGAGGCCACCGGCATCCGCGTCAAGCACCGGATTTTCAAGCATCTGCTGCCGAACGTCATGCCGCAGCTCATCGTCACCGCCACGGCGGGTCTGGGCAGCGTCATCATCACGGAGTCCACGCTCTCCTTCCTCGGCCTCGGCGTCAAGCACCCGCTGGCCACCTGGGGCACCATGATCAACTCCGTCACCTCCTCCAATGAGAACATCATCAAGTACACCTATATCTGGATTCCGGTCGGCGCGCTCATCTGCTTCACGGTCATCGCCTTCAACTTCGTCGGCGACGGCCTGCGCGATGCGTTCGACCCGAAGATGAAGCGATAGGGGGGCGGAAAGATGGCTGTATTTCATAAGAAAACCAAGGAAACCGCGTACATCTCCGCGCGGGATTCCGGCAAAATCTCCCGCTTCAACCGCCGGCTGACGAGAAAGCTGGAGAAGGAGCGCGCGGACGCCAACAAGGACCCGCAGCTCTATACAACGAAGATGCGCGACCCCGGCAACATCGTGGAATTCGACAACGTCTGCACCTATTTCTTCACCGACATCGGCACCGTCAAGGCTGTCGACGGCATCTCGTTCGACATCCCGAAGTGCTCGACCGTGGGCGTCGTGGGCGAGTCCGGCTGCGGCAAGTCGGTCACGAGCCTGTCTCTCATGCAGCTGCTGCAGCGGCCCACCGGCCAGACGGTCGGCGGCGAGATCCGCTTCAACCTCGGCGACGGGACGGCGTACAATATCGTCAACACGCCCACGGCCAAGATGCAGCAGATCCGCGGCAACCGCGTGTCGATGATCTTCCAGGAGCCCATGACGTCGCTCAACCCCGTGTTCCGCATCGGCGACCAGGTGGACGAGGTCATCGCGCTGCACAACCCCGAAATGCACAAGGACGACGTGAAGGTGCGCACGCTCGAGATGCTCGACCTCGTCGGCATCGCGAACAAGGAGGGCGTGTACGACATGTACCCGCACGAGCTCTCCGGCGGCATGCGCCAGCGCGTCATGATCGCCATAGCGCTCGCCTGCTCGCCCGGCCTCATCATCGCCGACGAGCCGACCACCGCGCTCGACGTGACGATCCAGGCGCAGATCCTCGATCTGCTGCGCGACCTCAAAAACAAGATCAATTCCTCCATCATGCTCATCACGCACGATCTCGGCGTCGTCGCGTCCATGGCCGACTTCGTGGTCGTCATGTACGCCGGCCGCATCGTGGAGAAGGGCACCGCCGAGGACATTTTCCACCATCCCGCACACCCGTATACGATCGGCCTCATGAAATCCAAGCCGGTCGTGGGCCGCAAGGTGGAGGAGCTCTACAACATTCCCGGCAGCGTGCCGAACCCGATCAACATGCCGAACTACTGCTACTTCCGCGACCGCTGCGAAAAGCGGGCGGAGTGCGGCGCCCTGTGCGACGGCAAATATCCGCCCTCCATCCGCATCAGCGACACGCACGTCGTGTCCTGCTACCGCTATTTTGAGACGGGCGAGATCCTCGAGTACCCCAAGCCTGTGAAAGTGGAGGACCTGTGAGATGGAAAACGTACAGACAGCCGTCCGCGACGAATACATGGCCTCCGGCTTCGCCGGCGCGGAGAAGGACCCCCAGTACCTGCTGGTCGTCCGGAACCTCAAAAAGTATTTCCCGATCAAGTCGAGCTTTTTCAAGGTGACGGTCGGCAACGTCAAGGCCGTGGACGATATTTCGTTCAAGATCAAGCGCGGCACGACCATGGGCCTCGTCGGCGAGTCCGGCTGCGGCAAGTCCACCATCGGCCGGACAATCCTGCGCCTGCAGGAAAAGACGGCGGGCGAGGTGTTCTTCAACGGCCAGGACATCTTCAAGCTCTCGGAAGCGGAGCTGCGCAAAATGCGCCCGCAGATTCAGATCATCTTCCAGGACCCGTATTCCAGCCTCTCGCCCCGTCTGCCGGTCGGCGAGATCATCGGCGAGGCCGCGCGCGAGCACGGCATCGTGCCGCCCGAGGAATTTGACGACTACATCACCCGCATCATGCGCGCCTGCGGTCTGCCGGAATACTACAAGGACCGCTACCCGCACGAATTCTCCGGCGGCCAGCGGCAGCGCATCTGCATCGCGCGCGCCCTCGCGCTCAATCCCGACTTCATCCTCTGCGACGAGCCGGTCTCGGCGCTGGACGTGTCCATCCAGGCGCAGATCATCAATCTGCTCAAGGACCTGCAGCGCGATTTCGGCCTCACGTATCTGTTCATCTCGCACGACCTGTCCGTGGTCGAGCACATCTCCAACACGGTCGGCGTCATGTATCTCGGCAACATGGTCGAATTCGCCCCGACGGACAAGCTGTTCTCCCACCCGCTGCACCCCTACACCGAGGCGCTGTTCTCGGCCATCCCGGTGCCGGACCCGGACTACAAGATGAACCGCATCATTCTGCAGGGCAGCATCCCGTCGCCGGCCAATCCGCCCGCGGGCTGCAAATTCCACACGCGCTGCCGCAAGTGCATGGAGCTGTGCAAGTACGTCCAGCCGGACTTCAACGAGCTCGAGCCCGAGCACTTCTGCGCCTGCCACCTCTACAACACGCCCGAGCGCGCCGCGGAGCTGGAGCAGGAGATGCAGCAGCTGAAAAAGGCCGAGGCCCATGCGTAAGAAGAAGCAATACGACGATGACGACGGCCGTGTGATCGCCAACATGAATGTGGACGGCATGCCCTGGTACGCGCCCAAGCCGGAAACGCCGCCGGACAGCGGGGAAAAGCCCGAGCTGTCCCGGCACGAAACCTGGGCGCTCATCTGGGGCGTGACAAAGGCCGCTCTGCTGGTCGCCGCCGCGTTCGCCGCCGCCTATTTCCTCTTCCTGCTGATCCTCGATCTCGTCTGGTAACCAAGCCGCCGTCCTTCCCAACCGAAGGCCGGCGGCTTTCCTCATTTCCACCGCGTCTTGCGCTTCCGTGCGTATATCCGCCCGATGCCGCGTCAGTAGGGGCTGATGCCCACATCGGCCCGTCTGCGCTGTTTTTGGCTTGCTGGTTTTTCAGCCTCCGCAGGGGGAACACCCTCCGGGGGCCTCTTCTTTCCGCTCGTGCGGAAAGACGGTGCCCCGCAGGGCGCATCCCACGTCCTTAACAAATTAGTACGCAGTACGTATGAGATTCTTCGTCGCTGACGCTCCTCAGAATGACAGATGGGGAAGATATAAGCGAAACCCCACCCCATCTGTCATTCTGAGCGAAGCGAAGAATCTCGTTTTCCGCCCCGCGACGGGCGCTTCCGGCTGCAGCTGCGGACGCAAAACCGGGCCGTCTGGCGCGGATGGCGCCAGACGGCCCGGAGAGAGAGGTGCTGTGTTACGACGGAATAAACGCCCGGAAATGGTAGAGGATCGTGCGGCTGCCGTCGTCAAAGGAGAAATCAAGCTGCGTTTTCGCCTTGCCGAAGACGTCCAGCCAGCCGTCCGTGGAATAGCCCGTACCCGCGGCGACCGGCGTGCACGCGGCGGTCATGGCGCTGCGCATCGCGGCCTTCTGCGCCTGATAGGCTGCCTGCGGCATCGTGTAGGAGGCCTCGACGGTCCACTCGAGATCGACGGTGGAGACGAAGGTGTAGGAATAGCGGAAATTCTCCGCGCCGGCCGGGATTTCGGTGATGGAGACGGGACAGTTGCTCGTCGGGACGTTTTCCATCACGGTCTTGTCGTACTTGCCGAAGTTCTCCGGCTTAGCCGTGTGCGAGGCGAAGGGCATCATGGAGGTGAAAACCGACGACAGCAGCACGGCGTAGCCCATAAAGCCGAGGATCGACACGGCCGCGAGCGCCGCGAGGGGCTTGCGCACCCACGCGGGCTTTCCGGAGACGGCGCTCAGAACGAGCGCGAACGCGACGGCCAGGATCGACGGCATCAGAAACAGCGCCAGAAATTTGAGAAAATCCCAGACCCCGCCCGCCGAGGTGAAGGCCAGGGCGAAATAGCGGTAGTCCCGGTGATCGAGCACCGAGAGCACAAGCATCACGGCGAAGTGCGCCAGATTGAAAAAGAGCGCGAGCTCCAGCAGCATGTGGTCGGCAAACAGCGGTTCGCGTCGGTTTCTCATGGCAGCCTCCCGTTCCGGTCTCAGATGGCGAACGCCCAGTTCCCGTCCCGGAAGACGGGCACGGTCCTGCCGTCCGCGCAGACGGCGTCAATGGCCAGATCCTTCGAGCCGATCATAAAGTCCTCGTGCACCATCGAGTCGTTCACGCCCAGCTTCCGGCACTCGTCGAGCGACTTCTCCTCGAAGCCGCGGATGGTGTCGGCGAAGCCCATGCCGAGCGCCAGATGGCAGGCGGCGTTCTCGTCGAAGAGCGTGTTGTAGAACAGCAGACCCGATTCGCGGATGGGGGAGCTGTACGGCACAAGCGCGCACTCGCCGAGATAATGGCTGCCTTCGTCCATCTCGATGATCTTGGTCAGCAGCGGCTCGTTGACCTCCGCGTGCCATTCGACGGCCTTGCCCTCGCGGAAGCGGATGGAGAATTTGTCGATCAGCTCGCCCCTGTACGAAAGCGGCATGGTCGAGTACACAACGCCCTCGGCCTGTCCGCGCATCGGGGAGATGAAGCACTCCTCGGAGGGGATGTTGGGGTTGTAGTAGATGCCCTGCAGACTCGTCTCGCCGCCGCCGCAGAACTGCGCCTCGGGGATCATGCCGACGGTTAAATCGGTGCCGTTCGCGCTTTGGTAGTGCAAAGAGCGGATGCCGAGCGCATTGAGATATCGGCAGCGGGCCGCCAGCTCCTCGTTGTGCGCCTGCCAGGCCGCGATGGGGTCGTCCGTCACGCGGCTGGTCTCAAGGATGGCCTGCCACAGCTTCTCCACCGCCTGCGACGCGCGCAGCGCCGGGAAGAGCTTCTTGGCCCAGGCTTCGCCAGGCACGGCCGCGATGCACCACTGGTATTTGTTTTCAATCTGGTCGCGGTATTTCTTTACGATGGGATACCACTTCTGCTGCGCCTTGGCCAGCTTCTCCTGGTTGATGCCGCGCAGACCGTCCGGGTCCTCGGACAGCAGATAGATGCGGCAGGGGATGGTATCGACATAGTGCTGCCAGCGTGCCTCGTCGTAGTTGTCGAGCGCGGACATGGTGGCCAGGCTCTGATAGCGGGCGTGCAGCTTCTGCAGCGGCTGGTACTGCCAGTCCACCACGACCTTCTTCGCGCCCAGCTTGTAGCAGGCCTCCACCAGCATCCTGACGAATTCCGGCTGGTCAAGCTCCGCCAGAATGAAGACCTCCTGCCCCTTTTGCACGTTGACGCCGCACCGGGCGATGAGCTGCGCGTATTTTTTCAGAATCGTCTTGTTCATGAAAGCACACTCCTGTTTTCTGTTGATAATCGAATTATAACACGATTGCCGCCATAAAAAAACCCCCGCGCGGCGGGGACTTGAAGAGAAACGGGAAACATGATATAAAAAGATGGAAAGGAAGTGCGCGATATGGAACAGGAGATTGCCCGCGGGCTGCTGGACTTTGTCCGGCGCAGCCCGAGCTGCTATCACGCGATTGAAAACACGCGCGCGGCGCTGCTGGCCGCGGGCTATACGGAGCTGCGGGAGTGGCAGAGCTGGGAGCTTTCCGAGGGCGGATGCTATTTTGTGACGCGCGGCGGCTCGACCCTCGCGGCGTTCCGCCTGCCCCGGATGGATTTTGCCGGCTTTCAGCTGACGGCCAGCCACAGCGACTCGCCGACCTTCAAGCTCAAGGAGAATCCCGAGCTGACCGGGGCGGTCTATACGCGGATGAACACCGAGCCCTACGGCGGGATGCTGATGGGGACGTGGCTCGACCGGCCGCTGTCCGTCGCCGGGCGCGTGCTGGTGCGGCGGGAGGGGAAGCTGGTGCAGCGCCTCGTGGCGCTCGACCGCGACCTCGCGATCATCCCCAGCGTGGCGATCCACATGGACCGCGAGGCCGGCAGCGGCCCGAAATATGACGCGCACGTCGATCTCGTGCCGCTGCTCGGCGGCCCGGACGCGAAGGGACGGCTCGCGGCGCTCGTCGCGGAGGCCGCCGATGCGCGGGAGGACGAGCTGGCCGGCAGCGATCTGTTTTTGTACAACCGCCAGCCGGGCGTCTTTCTCGGCGCGGCGGACGAGTATATCGCCTCGCCGCGGCTCGACGATCTGGCGTGCGTCTACGGCTGTCTGCGCGGCTTTCTGGCCGCGGCGGACGGCGAAAGCGTGCCCGTATTCTGCGTGTTCGACAACGAGGAGGTCGGAAGCGGCACCAAGCAGGGCGCGGCCTCGACCTTCCTGCCGGATCTGCTGCACCGGATCTGCGCGTGCGCCGGAAAGACGGACGAGCAGTACCGCATGGCCGCGGCGCGGAGCTTTCTCGTCTCCGCCGACAACGCCCACGCGCTGCACCCGAACCACCCCGAATATGCCGACGGCGAAAACTGCCCGCGCATGAACGGCGGCGTCGTGATCAAATACAACGCCAGCCAGCACTATACGACGGACGGCGTGTCCTCGGCCGTCTTCCGCGAGCTCTGCCGCGAGGCGGGCGTGCCGGTGCAGACGTTCGCCAACCGCTCGGACCTGCGGGGCGGCTCCACGCTCGGCAATATCGCGTCCGCGCAGGCGTCGTTCGACATGGTGGACATCGGCCTGGCGCAGCTCGCCATGCACTCGGCCTTCGAGACGGCGGGCGCGTACGACCCGGCCCATCTCGTGCGGGCCGTCGCCGCGTTTTACGCGAAAACCGTCACGCCTGCGCCGGACGGGAGCCGGCTGCTGTAAAGCTCAGAATGTCGCGCGCCACCGGCGTGTAGAAGAGCCTGCGGATCTCCGCGGGCTCTTTCGTCTGCCCGAGGATCCAGCGGAGCTTTCCCACGATGGCCTCCGTGGTCATGTCGAAGGCCTCCAGAATCTGCGGGCAGTGGCGGATGCGGTAGCCCACCTGGTAGACGCCCACGTCGCTGCCCTCGTTCTGCACCTGCGTCGTGAGCACGACGGTCTTGCCGGCGGACAGTCCCGCCTCCAGCACGGGGAAAAAGTCGCCGTTTTCGTACGACGGGATGCCGCCCACGCCGAAGCTCTCGATGATGAGCGCGTCGTTCTGCGCGAGCAGATATTCCGCCAGGCTCGCGGGCGTGCCGGGGATCAGCTTCAGAAGCCCCACGCGCTCGTCGAGCGTGCTGTAGAAGCGCGGCTCCGGCAGATACTCGTTTTCAATATACTGCAGCAGCCGCCCGTCCTGGAGGACGGCCAGATACGGATAGTTGATGCTGGAGAACGCCTCGTAGCTCTTCGAGTGCGTCTTGCACGCGCGCGTGCCCTGGATGACCTTGCCGTTGAACACGATCATGACGCCGTGCAGCGCGTCGGACGCCGCGCAGGTGAAGGCGTCCGTCAGGTTGACCTTCGAGTCGGTCGAGTCGAAGCTGATGGGCTTCTGCGCGCCGGTCAGGATGATGGGTTTCTGCGCGCCCTGGATGAGATACGACAGCGCCGCCGCAGTGTAGGCCATCGTGTCGGTCCCGTGCGCGACGACAAAGCCGTCGTAGTAGAGATAGCTCTTCTGGATCGTCTCGGCCAGCCTGACCCAGTGGCCGGGACAGAGATTCGTGCTGTCGAGGCTGAAGAGCTGCAGGCAGTCCACCTCGCACAGCTCGCGGACCTGCGGCACAAAGGCCAGCAGCTCGCGCGTCGTCAGCTCCGGAATGAGCCCCTGCCGCCCCTTTCCGGAGGCAATCGTGCCGCCGGTGCCGATCATGAGAATGTGTTTCATCGCGTTCACCCCCTAAGAGTATACCATAAAATAACCGGATTGGAAGGGGGGCGCGTTGGCACAGGAAAAGATTCTTCCCCCCTCCCGCCGCCCGCACCCGGAGGGGGGAAAGGGAAGATCATAAACCGCAGGAGAAACCCCGCCCGGAAACACGGCAAGGCGTTCCCGGGCGGGGTGCTGTTTTATGGAATTATCCTTTCACCGCGCCGGCTGTGACTCCGTCAATGATAAACCGCTGGAAGACACAGAAGATCAGAAGCTGCGGCAGGATGAGAATGACGCAGCCCGCCGTCATCAGGGCGTAGTTTGTGCTGAATACGCCCTTAAAATAGGCGGCAGCCAGCGAAATCGTCCGCACAGAGGGATCGTTCAGCAGGATTCTCGCGAGCGCAAAATCGTTCCAGCAGGCGAGGAAGGTCATAATTGCGGCAGTGGATATGACCGGTTTGGCCACCGGAACCAGGATTTTGAACAGGACCTGCCAGACGCTGCAGCCGTCGATGACCGCCGCTTCCTCCAGAGAGTCCGGAATTTTCCGGAAGCCGCTCACCATGATCATCATATTCATGGGCGCCGTCCAGCCGATGTGCACGAGGATGGTGGACCAGAGCGTGTCGTACAGCCCCACCTTTACCATGACGAGATAGATCGGCAGGATCATGATGGCGGTCGGCATGATCACGCCGCATACGAAGTACGAATAGACAGCGTTCTGCAGCCTTCCCGTGCCAAAGTGCATCCGGCCCAGCGCAAACGCCGCCAGAATGGAAAACAGCATGGACACCGGAACGGATACCGCCAGCACGATCAGCGTGTTTTTGATCATGCTGAAAAACGGAATCGTCCGAAACGCGTCAGTATAGTTTTTCCATTGAACACGTGCCGGGAGGCTGAGCGGCTGCGTCAGGATTTCATTGTTGGTCTTGAGCGAGAGAAAAATCAGCCAGAGCGTCGGAACCGCCGCCAGCAGGACGAGCAGGAACAGGCCCGCATTTCCGAGCAGCTTCCTGCCGGTCAGCTTTTTCCGGCCGGCCGCCGCAGTTTTCTTCATTTCAGTCATCCCCCTTCCTTCTGGAAAGAGAAATGGACAGAAGCGAGACCAGCATGGCGAACAGGAACTCCGCCACGGCGATGGTCATGCCGTATCCGTACAGCATACTGTCGAAGGTCGTCGTATACATATAGGAAACAATGGTTTCCGAAGCGTGCGCCGGGCCGCCGCCCGTCAGAATGTAGACAACCTCGTATATTTTCAAAGCCGCCGTCAGCACAAAAATAAAGATGGAGACGACATTGTCGCGCAGCATCGGCAGAATGATCCGGCTGATCTGCTGAAAGCCTGTGCAGCCGTCGAGCGTGCTGGCCTCCAGAACATCGGCCGGTATGCTTTTGAGCCCGGCCTGCCAGAGAGACATGTAGAAGCCCATCGAGCTCCACGCGCAGACGAGAGAGAAGGAGACGGGACTCCAGATGCCGGTCGCGCCGATCCAGGGCTGCGCCAGCGCGCCGAGGCCGATCGCCCTGAACACGCTGTTCATGAGACCGTTGCTCGGCTTTAGGATAAATGACCAAAGTAAGGCGCACAGGACGCCGGGAATCACATAGGAAGCAAAGATGATTACCTTGTAAACGGCGTTGCGCGTGGTTTGGCGTCTGAGCCAAAGCGCATAGAGAAAGGACAGCGGAATGACAAAGATAAACAGAGACACGGCGCAGATCAGAGAATTTCGCACAGAAGTCCAGAAATACTGATCTTTGATCAGCCGCGCATAGTTTGCAAAGTTGTTCCATACCGCAGAGCCGATGCCGCGATACCCGGTAAAGCTGTAATAGAAGCACATGATCAGCGGGTAGATGATGAACGCGGTAAAAAAAAGCAACAGCGGCGCAACGAACAGCCAAAACCGCTTTCTCGTATAGATCTGGTGCAGAAAAATCCCCCCTTGAGAAAGACTGGAAGAACAGGCGGAACCGGCGGCAAGGCGCCTGCTTTTGGCACTTGCCGCCGGTCTGGGGCCATATGAATATTATATCACAAGGCTATGGAAACACTATGGTTTTCCGGTTATTTCAGGAGATGCTGCTTTGCCAGTCCGCAAGCAGCTGCATCGCGCCGTCAATATCGGCGGCGCCCGTAATGATCGAGGTGACAGCGTTGCGGTACGGCGCCTTGACAGACGCGTCAAACCACGCCTGGCACAGATCAGGCACGCTGTAAACGCTGGTATCGCCGACAGCCGAATAGATCGTCTGCATAAAGCCGTCCAGCTTGGAGGTGTCCGCGCTGGTGGGATCGGTGGCGGGAATGGTTCCGTTGGCGGCGAGGACTGCCGTCCCGTCGGCGGAGGTCAGATAGCTGAGCCACGCTTTTACGGCAGCCAGCTTTGCAGGATCTTTTTCAACGCAGGAACCGGCGTAGCAGTTCCAGCCGTAGGTGCGCAGGCCGACGGTTTCTCCCTGGTGCAGCGAATCGGAGAACTGAGGACCAAAGTTGAAAACGAATTTGTCTGCATATTCGGATGCGTCAAGGTCGGATACAAAGCTGGTCGCAAAGCAATACATTGCCGCATTGCCGCTGATAAAATTGGCTTTCGCCTCTGCGTCGGAGGTGTAGGCAACCGCATCTCCGTATGCGCCGGTTTTGGCGATTTCCTGAATATGCGCCAGCGTGTTCCGGAAGGCCTCGTTGGAATAGAAATCCTCTTCCTTTGCGCTCAGCTTTTCGCACAGCGCCTGATCGACGCCCATCTGGCAGAACATTGCGTGATACCCCCAAATGGCCCAGATGTCGGTAGCACCGTGGGAAATGGCAAGCTGCCCGTTGTCTGTCAGGACCTTGCAGACGTTCAGGAATTCATCAAAAGTCGTCGGAACCTCCAGATTGTATTTGCTCAGGATTTCGGTATTATAAGCCCAGCCCTGCACCTCGGCCATGTAGGGGACAGCCCAATAGCCGTCGACGGCGGCGTTTGCAAAATCAAGCGCGTCCGTCTTGTAGTTGCCTGAGATTTCGGACGCAATGTCATCCAGATTCATGATCACGCCGGTGTTTGCCCACTGCTTCACATAGCCGTAGGAGACATTCATCAGGTCCGGCAGATTGTTTGCCGTGGCGGCCATCTGGAATTTGGCATTGTAATCGTCGGAATTGCCGCCGATGGGGACGAGGTCCAGCGTGATGTTGGGATTGGCTTCCATGAAGGCCTTTGCAGCCGCGACGATGCCTTTTTGCTCGGCGGCACCGTCCTCAAGGTCATTACAGGGCAGCCAGTAGGTCAGTGTGACCGGCGCGGCGGATTCGCTGGCTGCCGGGCTGCTTGCAGACGCCGCGGCCTCTGCGGTACTGCTGGCGCTTGCAGCCTTGGCGCTGCCAGTGCTTGCGGCGGCTGTATCGCTGGAGGCTGTTTTTGCGGCGCAGGCCGCCATGGCAAAGACCATACTCAGGATAAGAAGCGTCGCGATGAACTTTTTCATATGTTTTCTCCCTTTCCTTTTACATTCTCGATTCCGGAAAATTTAAGTTATGCGGTCTTCTCCGTGTTATCGGTTGCAGGGCAGAAAATCGCGCGAGTGTATCACCGGTAAGCTTTTTGCAGCGGGAATTCTGGAAAACGCTGCTGCAGAGTTGAAAACATCAATGGAAATACAGGAATGGTTTCGCAGGCAGAGAAATGTTCCTCGGAAGTGCAATCGGTTGCATCAACTGCAATATAGCACAATCTTTTGAATTCGTCAATAACGATTCTAAAAAACAAAAAATTTTGGCAATGTATCCAAAAAGTACGGCCAATATCTGTGTAGAAGTGAAAAACGGCAGATTGACATTTCCTGCATTCTATGTTTTAATACATTTATAACGAAATGAGATGGCAGGTTCCCATATGCAACAGATTGCACACAGGGGCAGGTGAGGCTCGAATGATGGAAGAAAAAGTTACGATTTACACGCTGGCGGAGGCGCTCCATATGTCGGTGTCCGCGGTCAGCCGCGCGTTCAATCCGAACTCCAAGCTGAGCGCGGAAAAGCGGAAGATCATTCTGGAGGCGGCCAGCAAATACGGATACGTGCAGAACAAAATGGCCTCCCGGCTGTCGCAGGAGCCCATTCGGATCGGCGTGCTGATGCGCGGGCGCATCGAGGCCTACTACAGCCACATGCTCGACGGGATTCAGGCGGCCTATGCGGAGTTTCAAAACTACAAGGTGACCTGCGACATCCGCACGATCAGCCAGGAGCAGTTCAGCATTGCCGCCGCGTGCGGCGTTCTGGATGATTTTCTGAACGCCGGTTACGACGGGGTCATCGTGCACGGACTGTACCATGAGGAGATCGTCGAAAAGGTCAATCAGCTGGCCGCCGCCGGCATCAAGGTCGTCGCGCTGCACAATGACGTCCCGGCCAGCAACCGGCTGTTTCTCTCCACGACCAATACAGACTGCACCGCGCGGATGGTCGCGGAGCTGTTTGACATTTTTCTGCCCAGGGAGCACAGGAACGTGCTCGTTTTCTCCGGCAGCATGCAGTCGCCGATCCACCAGAGCCTGATTTTTTCCCTTTCCCGCTACGCCAGCGAGCGCCGCCTGACGCTCGTCCGCCACTATGATACGCTGGATATCCCGGATTTCGCGGCAAAGCTGGTCGCGGAGGCGTTTCGCTCCTACGATTCCATCGACGGCATTTACATCAGCTCCGCCAACTCCGTGCCGATTTTTCGCTATCTGGACGAGCATGGGCTGGCGGAGAAGATCACGGTGATCGCATCGGACGTTTTCCCGGAGTTAAATGAATACCTCCGCAGGGGCGTTGTGAACGCGACCATCTTTCAGGACCCGTTTTCCCAGGGCTACAACGCGTTTGAAAAGCTTTACCACTGCATTGCAGAGGGGGTCGTTCCGCCGGTCTGCGTGATGTCCACACCGCAGATCGTCCTGCAGAGCAACCTGCCGCTGTACGAACACCGGTGAGACGGAACAGGGAAAATCCCTTGAAAACCCGCAAAAATCGTAAGATTTTTGCGGGTTTTGCTGTCTGCAGACGGGAAATTTTATAAGCCTGTCCCCCATTTTTAGGGCGGACACAGGTGATACCGGTTGACCGGCTTCTCCGGGAGACGGTCAGAAACCGCGCCGCCGGCGAAGCGGAAGCCCTGCGTTTGCCCCTCGCTTCAGCCCGAACGTTTCCCCTGTCTCCGATTGATCGCAGGGGAAAACAGAATATTTTTCTGGAGAAAGCGGAAAAATTCGCTGGAACCTGTAATTTTTGTGAAAAAAGCATAAAAAACAGGCGCTGCTTTATGCACTCGGAATAATTTTCATTTTACATAGTGCAACCGATTGCATTTCCGATGAGGATGTGCTATAGTGTTGCTATCTGAGGGAAGAGAGGTGACGGGTCATGCTCTCCCGTGTCTGGGAAACCCATATGAAACCCTTCCGGGTCGCCGGCAATCTCTATTTTGTCGGCACGAAACCCGCGTCGGCGCATCTCATCGACACCGGCGGCGGGCTGATCCTGCTCGACAGCGGCTATCCGCAGACGCTCTACCTGGTCATGGACGGCATCCGTCAGCTTGGCTTCACGCCGTACGAGATTCGGTACATTCTGCATTCGCACGGGCACATCGATCACATCGGCGGGACGCGCGCGCTGGCGGAGCTGACCGGCGCGAAAACGCTGATCGGTCGCCAGGACGCCGCCTATGCGACGGGGGAACGCGACCTGACCTTCGCGCGCGAGCTGGGCATGGTGTTCAGCGAGCCGTTCAGGCCCGATATTCTGCTGGACGACGGCAGCGTCGTCGAGCTCGGCAATACAAAAATCCGCTGCCTGCATACGCCGGGCCACACGGAGGGCACGATGTCCTATTTCTTTGAGGTGACAAGCGGCGGGCGGACGCTCCGCGTCGGCACGCACGGCGGCGTCGGCACCAACAGCATGGAGCGGGAATTCCTGCTGCGCCACGGCCTGCCGCTGTCGCTGCGGGACGACTTCCGGGCCGGGCTCAAGCGGCTGCGGGCGGAGCCGGTCGACGTGTTTATCGGAAATCATCAGGATCAGTGCGATACGCTTGGGAAATACCGGGCGATAGAGAACGGAAATCCGGACGCGTTTATTGATCCGGACGCGTGGCCCGCTTTTCTGACGCAGTGCGAGCAGCGGCTGGACAGAATGCTGGCGGAAGAGCGCGGGCCGCAGGCGGCCGGCGGACAGAAGGGAGAACAGACATGGAAAAGTTACGCTGGGGCGTGATCGGCGCGGGCGGCATCGCCGACCGCAGGACGATTCCGGGCATGATGCTGGCGAAGAACGCCGAGCTTGTCGCCGTCATGGAGATCAACATGGACTTTGCCGAGCGGCTTCGCGCGAAATACGGTGCGAAGCGGGCTTATGACAAAGAGGAGGATTTGCTGAACGACCCGGAGGTGGACGCCGTCTACATCGCCACGCCGATCGTGCTGCACGCACGGCAGGCAAAGCTGGCGGCCGATCACGGCAAGCACATCCTGATTGAAAAGCCGCTGGCCATGACCTCGGACGAGGGGCAGGGCGTGATTGATTACTGTGCGGCCAAGAACGTAAAAATCGCGGCCGGCTTTATGATGCGCTTCGGCTCGCATGTGATGAGCATGAAGCAGGCTATCGCCGCGGGCAGGCTTGGAACGCTGGTCTCCGGCTACGCGCAGTTTACGCTGTGGCTTCCATATGAGCAGGGCAACTGGCGGCAGTGCAGGGCGAAGGCCGGCGGCGGCGCGATGATGGACCTGTCGGTGCACTGCATCGACCTCATGGAGTACATCACCGGCATGCGGGTCACGCAGGTCGCCTCCATGAACGAGAAAATCGCGTTTCCCGAGCCGCAGTACGATGTGGAGGATACCTCGACAATTCTGATGCGCATGGAAAACGGCGCACAGTGCGTGGTGCAGGCCAACTTCAACATTCCGGACGAGGCGTCCAAGTGGCGCGTGGAATTTTTCGGCACCAAGGGCCGGCTTCTCGGCGATACCGTGATCGGCCAGATCGACGGCGGCAGGCTGAACGCGGTCTTTCTCGACCGGAACGCCGCCTATTCCGCCGAGCAGACGCACGCAGACGACCGCGGCGTCGAAATTCCCGGAAATTTTGGCAATATGTATACGCGCGAGATCGAGAGCTTCTCCGACTCCATCCTCCGCAACAAACCGCTGGTCGTCCCGGCCTCCGATGCCGTCCACGTACAGCGCATTATGGAGCTGGCCTATCGCAGCGGCGAAGAAAAAGTCATCATTTCATTGTAGAGGGGAGACGCGGATGATGCATTATTCCAGATCCGCCCTGGCGGCGTTCTGCGCGGAGGCGCTGCAGGCTGCGCGCGTGGGCCGGGAGGACGCCGAGACCGTGGCGCGGGTTCTGACGTCCGCGGATGAACGCGGCGTGAGCTCCCACGGCTGCGTCAGAATGGAGGGCTATGTCGAGTGCCTGCTCTCCGGCGGCATCAGGCCGGACGCCGTATGCCGCTTTGTGGCCGAAGGCCCGTCCTCCGCGCTGCTGGACGCCGGCCAGGGACTGGGCATCCCGGTCTCCGTGCGCGCCGCGGAGCTTGCCATCGAGAAGGCGAAGCAGACCGGCGTGGGTGTGGTGAATGTGCGCGGCAGCCATCACCACGGCGCCTGCGGCTATTATTCGCTGATGTGCGCCAGACAGGGCCTGCTCGGGCTGGCCATGTCCACGGGCGACACCATTATGGCGGCCACCGGCAGCGCCAGCCGCTGCATCGGCAACAATCCCTTTTCCTATGCCGTCCCGGCGGGAAAATACGGGAACATCTGCTATGACGTCGCCATGAGCACCGTCGCGGCCGGGAAAATATCCATGGCCGGCGACGAAGGCCGCAGCATTCCGCTCGGCTGGCTGCTGGACGCGGCGGGCAATCCGACGACCGACCCGGCGGACTACGAAAGGGGCGGCCCGCTGGTGCCCTTCGGAGGATACAAGGGCTACGGGCTGAGCATGATGGTGGAATCCCTGGCCGGGATTCTCTCCGGAGCGGCCCTTTTGAAGGACATCCACGCCTGGAACAAAGACCCCACGCACGGCGGCAACGTCGGCCATTGCTTCATCGCGCTCGATCCCCGCATTCTGAATCCCGGTTTTTCCGTTCCGGCCAGAGCGGAGCAGATGATCGAAGAGCTCTCAGCGGCGCCCAAGGCCCCCGGCGCGGAGCGCATCTGCTTCCCCGGCCAGATCGAGCAGGAGCGGGAGGCAGCGTCCCGAAAAGCCGGCATCTGCCTGCCCCCGGCAGCGGAGCATGCGCTGGAGCGGGTTTCTGCCATGGTTCCGGTTGCGTTTGTACCGGACGCGATGCGCTTTGAATTTGAAAAATGAACTGTTGGAGGCACAATGCATGAATCGCTTGGAAAACTTGAAGGAAAAATTCTCAAAGCAGCTGCCGGTCTGCGGCACCACCTGCTCTCTCGTGATGGACCCGATCATCCTGTCCAAAATGGACCATCCGAACATGGACTTTATCCTGTTCGACGCGGAGCACGGCCGCTATGACGCGCAGAATCTGGTGCCGCTGCTGCACATGTGCCGCATGATGGGCCTGCCGTCCATCGTCCGGATTCAGGACGCGTTTTATCATCTGGCGGCCAAGCCGCTGGATATGGGCGCGGACGGCATCATGGTGCCGCGTACGGAAACGGTTGAGCAGGTGCGGGCAGTCATCGACGGACTCTGCTTCTATCCAGAGGGCCGCAAGGGAAACGGCGGAAATCTGCAGTTTTACCCTGGCGAAACCATTGCGCATTTTAACGCCACGCGGTTCCTGCTGCTCCAGATCGAGTCGCCCAGGGGCATCGCCAACCTGCCCGCCATGCTGGACGCCTGCGGCGAGCACATTTCCGCCGTCATCGTCGGGCCCTACGACATGTCCGTGATGGTCGGAACGCCGCTCGACATCTATTCTCCCACGATGACGCAGTCGATTCAGAAGGTCTTTGACATTGCCCGCTCCCGCTCGAAATCCTGCGGCATTTTCTGCAATACCGCCGACGACGCGCAGCGCTTTCATGAGATGGGCGCAAATGTCTATTGGACGGGCTCTGACACGCAGTTTTTGCAGGCGGGCATTGACGACACCTTTACCCGGCTGGCAAAAATCGGCTGACCGCGGGGGTGGCGCCGATGCACAAGATCGTTCTATTGGACAAACCGAAGGAAAACCCGGGCGAGCTAGACTGGTCGCCGCTGCGGAAGCTCGGACAGGCCGCGTTTTACGAGCACACGCTGCCGGAGGAAGCGGCAGGCCGCATCGCCGATGCGGACATCGTGCTGCTGAACAAAACGGCGCTCTCCCGCCGGACGCTTTCGCAGTGTCCGAACCTCCGGCTCGTCAGCATCATTGCGACCGGATACAATACCGTCGACGTGGCGTTCTGCAGGGAGCGCGGCATCACTGTCTGCAACGTTCCGAGCTATGGCAGCGAGGCCATCAGCCAGCACGCCGTTGCGCTTTTGCTGGAACTCACCAACCGGGTTGCGCATCACGATGCGGAGGTCCGGACGGGCCGCCGCGGCAGCCCGACTGATTGGTGCTTCTGGGACTACCCGATGATAGAGCTCGCAGGCAAAACAGCCGGCATCATCGGCCTTGGCCGTATCGGAAAAACGACTGCACAGATGCTTCATGCCTTCGGCATGAAAATTCTGGCCTATGATACGATCAGGGATCCTGCATGGCAAACGGAGAGCTGCCGATACACCGATCTTGACACGCTCTATGCGGCCTCGGACGTCATTTTTTTGCACTGTCCTCTTTTTGACGACAATTATCATATGATTGACCGCGATTCCATCGCCAAAATGAAAGACGGCGCCATTCTGATCAACAACAGCCGGGGCGCGCTTGTGGCGGAGCAGGACCTGGCGGATGCCCTCCGCACCGGAAAGCTTGCCGGAGCCGGACTGGATACGGTGGAACAGGAGCCCATCGCCATGAACAACCCGCTGCTTTCGGCGAACAACTGCATTCTGACGCCGCACATCAGCTGGGCAGCGCTGGAATGCCGCCGCCGGCTGCAAACCACAGCCATTGAAAACGTCCGAAGCTTTCTCGCCGGCCATCCTGTCCACACGGTACCATAGCGCGGCCGGGCGTGAAGGCGGTCCCGCGCGAAAAAACGCGGACAGCAGCCCGGATGAGAAACGGGGCAGGCCCGGATACAAAGCGGCACGGCGCGCGAAAGACGTATGCCAGATACAAACCGGGGGCTGCCACAAGCCAAGCTTGCGGCAGCCCCCGGCTGCATTGCGATCAGAAAGCGGGCTCAGAAGATGCCCTGCTGCATCATGGCTTCGGCGACCTTCTTGAAGCCGGCGATGTTGGCGCCGGCGACGAGGTTGTAGCCCAGGCCGTATTCCTCGGCCGCGTCGGCGGAGACCTTGTGGATGTTCTGCATCATCTTGAGCAGCTGCGCGTCCACTTCCTCGGCCGTCCAGACGAGGCGCTCGGAGTTCTGCGCCATCTCGAGCGCGGAGACGCCGACGCCGCCGGCGTTGACAGCCTTCGACGGAGCGACGATCATGTTCTTCTGGCTCATGAGGTAGTACAGCGCGTCGTTGGTGGTGGGCATATTGGCGACTTCGATGTAGTACTTGATGCCGTTGGCGACGATCTTCTGGGCGGACTCCATCTTCACGTCGTTCTGCATGGCGGACGGCATGATGACGTCAACCTTGACGCCCCAGGGCTTTTCGCCCGGATGGAACTCGCAGCCGGGGAACTTGTCGGCGTAATCCTTGACCAGGTTGCGGCCGGAATTGCGCATCGTGACCAGGTATTCGACCTTCTCCTCGCTCGAGGAGACGCCGGCCGGATCGTACACATAGCCGTCGGGTCCGGAGATCGTGACGACCTTCGCGCCCAGGTGCATGGCCTTCTTGCAGATGCCCCACGTCACGTTGCCGAAGCCCGCGCAGGCAATCGTCTTGCCCTGGATGGTTTCGCCCTCGTGCTTGAGGACCTCCTGCAGATAGTACATCGCGCCGTAGCCGGTCGCTTCCGGACGGGTCAGAGAGCCGCCGAAGGAGAAGCCCTTGCCGGTCAGCACGCCGTTTTCCCACACGCCCTTAAGCCTGCGGTACTGGCCGAACAGGTAGCCGATCTCGCGGCCGCCCACGCCCATGTCGCCGGCGGGTACGTCGCAGTCCGGCCCGATGTAGCGGTACAGGGCCGTCATAAAGCTCTGGCAGAAGCGCATGATCTCGGCGTCGGACTTGCCGGCGGGATCGAAGTCGGAGCCGCCCTTGCCGCCGCCGATGGGCAGGCCGGTCAGGGAGTTCTTGAAGATCTGCTCAAAGCCCAGGAACTTGATGATGCCGGGATAGACGTTCTTCTGGAAGCGCAGGCCGCCCTTGTACGGGCCGATCGCGCCGTTGAACTGGCAGCGGTAGCCGATATTCGTATGATAGTCGCCCTTGTCGTCCATCCATACGACGCGGAAGGTGAACATGCGCTCCGGCTCGACCATCCGGTTGAGAAGATCGGCCTTGACGTATTCGGGATGCGCGTCGATAACGGGAGAAATGGAAGAGAGCACTTCTTCAACGGTCTGGACAAATTCCGGCTCGTTGCCGTGCTTGTTCTTCACGTTCTCAATGACACTGGCTACATAAGCATTCATTTCGGGTAAATCCTCCTCAAAATTCGTTCCGCATATCCCCGGCCCTGTCCGGACCGGCTAATGCTATCTTATCGCATTTTCCAACCGTTTACAACGCCGGAAGGCGGTCGCCGTGCCGAAAATCAGGCCTTGAAATTTGCAATAATGTCAACGATCTCGGCGCCGATGCGCTTCTGGGCTTCGACGGTGGCCGCGCCGATGTGCGGTGTGCAGGAGACCATCGGGTGGCTGTAGAGCGCCTTGTTGGAGGCGGGCTCGTCGGCGAACACGTCGAGACCGGCCGCGCGGACCTTGCCGGAGTTGAGGGCGTCCAGAAGGGCGGCCTCGTCCACGTTCGTGCCGCGGGAGGTGTTGATGACGACCACGCCGTCCTTCATCTTCGCGATGTTCTCGCGGCTGATGAGCGCGCCGCCGTCAACGGCGGGCGCATGGACGGAGACAAAATCGGCCTGCGCCAGCAGCTCGTCCATTTCCACATAGGGGATGCCCAGCTTCTCTTCGATGCCGGGGATGTGGTAGATGTCGAACGCGACGACGTTCATGCCGATGGACTTGGCCATGACGCCGAGCTTCTGGCCGATGCGGCCGAAGCCGACGATGCCGAGCGTCTTGCCGCACAGCTCGATGCCCTTGCCGTAGGCTTTCTTTTCCCACTTGTCCTCGCGCATGGAGTGGCCCGCGATGGAGATATAGCGCGCGCAGGAGAACATATGCGCCATGGCCAGCTCCGCCACGGATTCGGAGGACGCCTTCGGCGTATTTTTCACGGCGATGCCGGCCGCCTCGGCGTACTTGACGTCGATGTTGTCCACGCCGACGCCGCCGCGGATGATGAGCTTCAGCTTGCCGCCCTTGGCCTCGTCAATGTGGTTGGCGCGGACCTTCGTCTTGGAGCGGACGACGGCTACGTCGAATTCACGCAGGGCCTGGCCCAGCGCGTCCGGCTCATAGAACTGCTCGACGACCTCGTGGCCAGCGTCGCGGAGAGCCTGCATGGCGGATTTGTCCATGCCGTCGGTAACAAGAATACGCATAATCTGTCTCCTTATATTTTATTTGCCGTAATTTTCTTCAAAGTTCCGGAGGAAATCGACGAGCGCCACAACGCCCTCCTCCGGCATCGCGTTGTAGATGGAGGCGCGCAGACCGCCGACGGACTTGTGGCCCTTGAGGTTGTCGTAGCCGGCTGCCTTGGTGGCGGCGACGACTTCGGCGTCGAGCTCCTTGGAGGCGGTCACGAACGGGACGTTCATGAGGCTGCGGTATGCCTTCTCCACGGTGCCGGTGAACATTTTGGAGGAGTCGAGGAAGTCGTAGAGGATCTTCGCCTTGTCGAGGTTTCTCTGGTACATGACCTCGAGGCCGCCGATGGACTTGAGGTACTTGAATACCTTGCCGCAGCAGTAGATCGCCCAGCAGTTCGGGGTGTTGTACATGGAGCCGTTGTCGGCGTGCGTGCTGTACTGCAGGTAGATGGGCAGCTGGGTCAGATCCTCGCGGATGAGGTCCTCGCGGATGATGACGACGACCATGCCGGCCGGGCCGACGTTCTTCTGCACGCCCGCGTAGATGAGACCGTAGTCGGACACGTTGCAGGGCTTGGACAGGAACATGGAGGACTGGTCGGACACGAGCACATGGCCCTTGGTGTTCGGCAGCTTCGGCCACGTCACGCCATGGATCGTCTCATTCTCGCAGATATACACATAATCGGCGTCGTCGGGGATGTCAAGATCGGAGCAGTCGGGCACATAGGTGTAGTTCTTGTCCTTGGAGGATGCCGCCACGATGACCTCGCCGACCTTCTTGGCCTCCGCGATGGCCTTCTTGGACCACGCGCCGGTCTCGACGTAGACGGCTTTGCCGTTTTTCATGAGGTTCATCGGGATCATGGAGAACTGCAGCGTCGCGCCGCCCTGGATGAAGAGCACCTTGTAGTTGTCGGGAATCCCCATGAGATCGCGCAGGTCCTGCTCGGCTTCGTCTATGATCTGCTGGTAGACCTTGGAGCGATGGGACATCTCCATGACGCACATACCGCTGCCGCGGTAGTTCATCATCTCGTCGCGGATTTCCTCCAGAACGGGTTCGGGCATCATTGCCGGGCCTGCGGAGAAGTTGAAGGTACGACCGTAATTCATATGCTTGCCTCCTGTTAAAATGTAGTTTCCACACGGACAGGGTCTGTCCTTTAAAGTCAGTATATACCTTTATATAAAAAGAATCAACCGTTTCAAAAAAATTTTTTTGTTGGCTCACATTTTTTGTAAAGAACGCCGGACACCGCGCCGCCCCGGCCTTCCCGCCCCGCCCTGACGGCGCGGTGCCGGGCCGGTATACAAAAATTTAATGCCGCCGCCCCGTCCCGCCTGCCGCCTCATTTGTCATTCTGAGGAGCGCCGGCGACGAAGAATCCAAACACAAATTTGCAGCAGATTTTTCGCTGCGCGCAGAATGACAGGTGGGTAAATTGTGCAAAAAAGGCTGTGAAGAAACCGGTGTCAGGCGCCGGGTTTTCACAGCCTATTTCGCTGATCGGATGACGCCGCCGCCCAGGACGGTGTCGCCGTCGTACAGGACGACGGACTGGCCGGGCGCGATGGCGCGCTGGGGCGCGTCGAATTCCACCAAGGCGTCCGCCCCGCCCTCCGGCGTCACGAGGCAGGGAGCCTCGCGGTGGCGGTAGCGAATTTTGGCCGCGGCCCGGAAGGGCGCGTCCGGCGCGCGGCCGGAGATCCAGTGGAAATCCTCCGCGCGCAGCGCCCGCGCCCAGAGCGCGCCATCGGGCGCCAGGATGACGGCGTTGCGCGCCGGGTCGAGCGCCTGCACGTACAGCCGCCCGTCCGACGGCAGGCCGAGTCCCCGCCGCTGGCCGACGGTGTAGCGGATGATGCCCCGGTGCTCGCCCAGAACGCGGCCCTGCATATCGAGAAACGGGCCGGGCGGGAAGATCCTGCCGGAAAACCGCTCGACCGCCCCCGCGTAGTCCCCGTCCGGGGCGAAGCAGATGTCCTGACTGTCGCGCTTGCGCGCGTTGGCAAGGCCCGCAGCCTCCGCCAGTGCGCGCGTTTCGCTTTTACAGAGCGCGCCGAGCGGAAACCGGACGTGCGCCAGCTCGTCCTGCGTCAGCCGGAAGAGCACATAGCTCTGGTCCTTGTCCGGGTCGACGGCTTTTTTCAGCACGTATTGCGCACCGTCGCGCGCGATGCGCGCGTAATGCCCGGTCGCCAGCGCGTCGTAGCCGAGCAGCCGCGCCCGCGCCAGCAGAGCGCCGAATTTCAGATAGCGGTTGCAGTCGATGCACGGGTTCGGCGTGCGGCCGCGCGCGTAGCAGGCGGCGAAGCGGCCGATGACATGCCTGCGGAATTCGTCCGTATCGTTGAAAACATAGAACGGGATGCCGAGCCTGGCCGCGGCGCCCCGCGCGTCCTCGGCGTCGGACAGCGAGCAGCAGCCCGATTCCGGCGGCGCGCCCGCGTCCGCGCTGTCGTACAGCCGTAGCATTGCGCCCACGCAGGCGGCTCCCGATTTTTGCAGCAGAAGAGCGGCGACGCTCGAATCGACGCCGCCGCTCATGGCAATCATGATCTTTTCCATTTTGTCATTTCCCAGTCAGACGCGCGGCGGGGGCGAACGGCGTTCGCCCCCCTGCCGGGCCTGCTCAGTCCGCGAACAGCGGGGTGGAGAGATAGCGGTCGCCGGTATCGGGAAGCAGGGCGACGATCGTTTTGCCCACGTTCTCGGGGCGCTTCGCCAGCTCCGCGGCGGCCCAGACGGCCGCGCCGGAGGAAATGCCGACCAGCACGCCCTCGCTGCGGCCGACCTTTCTGCCGTAGGCGAACGCGTCGTCGTTGGCCACGGGGATGACCTCGTCGTACACACCGGTGTCGAGCACGTCGGGGACGAAGCCCGCACCGATGCCCTGAATCTTGTGCGGGCCGGCGGCGCCGCCGGAGAGCACCGGCGAGGAGGCCGGCTCCACGGCCGCGACCTTGACCGCGGGATTTTTCGACTTGAGATATTTGCCCACGCCCGTGACGGTGCCGCCGGTGCCGACGCCCGCGACGAACCAGTCCACCCGGCCGTCGGTGTCGTCCCAGATCTCGGGGCCCGTCGTCTCAAAATGCGCCTGCGGGTTGGCCGGGTTCACAAACTGGCCGGGGATGAAAGCGTTCGGGATCTGCTCTGCCAGCTCGTCGGCCTTCGCGATCGCGCCCTTCATGCCCTTCGCGCCCTCGGTGAGCACCAGCTCCGCGCCGTAGGCCTTCATGAGCTGCCGGCGCTCGACGGACATCGTTTCGGGCATGACGATGATGATGCGGTAGCCGCGCGCCGCCGCGACGGCGGCCAGGCCGATGCCCGTGTTGCCGGAGGTCGGCTCGATGATGACGGAGCCGGCCTTCAGAAGCCCCCTGGCCTCCGCGTCGTCGATCATGGCCTTGCCGATGCGGTCCTTGACGGAGCCGGCGGGATTGAGATATTCGAGCTTTACGAGAATCCGGGCCTTCAGGCCGAGCTCGGCCTCCAGATGCGTGAGCTCCAGCAGCGGGGTCCTGCCGATCAGCTGATCGACCGAGGTATAAATTTTAGACATCACAAAGCGCTCCTTATTTATAAATTATGTGGAAACAGCCCTCATTCGGGACTGCGCGGTACCGTCTGAACCGACCCGCCCGCCTCGACATCGCCCGCCGGGCAGGGAATTGCGCGGCTGCTTCATATGCGCCGGCCCCCGTTCCTTTGAATTGACGCCATTATAACCTATATCGCCTAGTATGTCAATAGGCATTGTGGGAAAATTTATTCCGCCGCGTCTCATGCTCTCTTTTGTTATTCCGGGGAGCGTCAGCGGCGGAGAAGCTCATACATACTACATACAGATTTGTTTTGGACGGGGGATACGCCCTGCGGGGCACCGTCTTTCTGCTCGTGCAGAAAGACGGTGAAGAAAGAGCACGCCAGGGAGAAGGGCTTTTACAAAGCCGCCCTTCTCCCTGGACCCTCATCCTCCGAAGTTTGTGATCGATGCGCGTCCAACGGATGCGCGTGCGCGACGCCTCGCTCCGCTCGCCGCGCACAGAGCCATGCGGATGGGAATGTCGGGTAAGCGCTTCCCGCTGCCCCATCTGTCATTCTGAGGAGCACAGCGACGAAGAATCTATAGCAAATTTGCAACAAGATTCTTCGCTTCGCTCAGAATGACAGATGGGGTTGTTTCCGCGTATCCACAGGCCAATTTTCGATGCAGATCATCCTCCGACATTCCATACCGTACCACGATTGCGCGGGAACGCGCACGGCAGCGTAAGGCGCGGCTGGCAAACAATCCTCGGAGGATGGGATTCCAAAGGGAAGGGCGGCTTTGTAAAAAGCCCTTCCCTTTGGCGTGCCTTTCTTCCTCTTCTTTCCGCACGAGCGGAAAGAAGAGGCCCCCGGAGGGCGTAACCCCTGCGGAGGCTGAAAAAGAAGATAAGTTGGAAGAAACGCGCTTAACTCTCCCACCTGTCATTCCGGGGAGCGTCAGCGACGAAGCATCTAAACGCAAATTCGCAGCAAAATCCTGCGCGAAGCGGGGAGCGGCAAACGGGGGAGGGGTTCTGGCAGACGGCGTTTTCGGCCGCGGACGGGAAGGGGTGCGCGGCGCGCTTTTACTTGCAGGCCGCCGGCTTGTGTGCTATACTGATTTTTACGACGAAGAAACGCGAAAGAGGGCGGGCGGATGGCGGATCTGACAATTTCGGAGCAGGCGCTGCGGAAGCTTCTGGGCGCGGCCTGCCCCGAGGCGGCGCTGCTGTATCTGTACCTGCAGTCCGGCGGCGACACCGTGGGGGCCTGCCAGACGCTGCGGCTCAGCGAGCGCCAGACGGAGTACGCCTTTGCCTCCCTGCGCCAGCTCGGCCTGCTGCCGGAGCCGGCGCCGCGTCATCTCGAGCCGGGCGAGGCCCCCGCCTACACGGAGGAGGATCTGGCCCGCGAGTACGAGCAGAAAACCGAATTTCCCGGCATGGTGGGCGAGGTGCAGCGGCGGCTGGGCCGCGTGCTGTCCACGGAGGAGCTGAAGATCCTGCTCTCGCTGTACCGCTATCTGGGTCTCATGCCGGAGGTGCTGTCGATCCTCGTGAACTACTGTATCCAGCGCGCCCGCGCGCGCGGCGCGGGCCGGCTGCCGTCGCTGCGCACCATCGAAAAGGAGGCCTACCGCTGGGCCGATCTCGGCATCGACACCATGGAGCAGGCCGCCGCGTATATGCAGAATCAGCTCCAGCTCCAGACCCGCGCCGGACGGATCCGGCAGACGCTCAACATCACCGACCGGCCGCTCACGGCCGCCGAGGAGAAGCTGGTGCTCACGTGGCTCGGCTGGGGCTTCGGCGAGGCCGAGGTGCAGCTCGCGTATGAAAAGACCTGCCTCAACACGGGCGGGCTCAAATGGCCGTATCTCAATTCGATCCTGAAGAGCTGGTACGAGCAGGGGCTTTTGACCGTCGCCCGCATCCAGGCCGGCGACCGCGCCCCCGCCGCGCGCCCCGCGCGGCCCGGCAGCGCCGTCCAGCGCCACGACGACGAGCTCACGCCGTTCGAGCGCGAAGCCATCGACAAGATGGTGAAGAAGGGGCTATATAAGGAGGACTGAGCATGGCGTATTCCGAAGCCGTCCTGCAGAAGGCGCAGACAAGGCTGGCGCAGGCCAGAGAGGAAAACGAGCGCGAGACTTCCGCGCGCATCGAGGGCGTCTACGCCCGCTATCCGCGCCTGCGGGAGATCGACAGCCAGCTCCGCGAGACCTCCGCGCGCATCATGGCGGTCAGCTTCCGCCGGGGCGAGGACCCCGCAAGCGCGATGGAGGCGCTCAAAAAAGAAAATCTCGCGCTCCAGCAGGAGCGCGAGTGGATTCTCGAGTCCGGCGACCTCGACCCGGACGACCTGGTGAAAACGCCGATCTGCCCGAGCTGCGGCGGCACCGGCTATGTGGGCGCCGTCATGTGCTCGTGCCTGAAGGAGCTCTGCCGCCAGGAGCAGAAGAAGGAGCTCTCGGCGCTGCTCGGGGCGGGCCGCGAGAGCTTCGACCGCTTCCGGCTGGACGTGTACCCCGCGGAGTACGACCAGCGGCTTGGCCAGAGCCCGCGCACGCTCATGCAGTACGTCTACAGCAACGCCGTCCACTACGCCAAGACCTTCACGCCCGCGTCCGGCTCTCTCCTGTTCATCGGGGCGACCGGCCTCGGCAAGACGTTCCTGTCCGCCTGCATCGCCCGCGCCGTGGCCGACCGGGGCTATTCCGTCGTCTACGACACCGCCGGGCACGTCTTTTCCGAGTTCGAGGCCGCGAAATTCGGCCCGCGCGGAGACGACGGCGCGGCGCGGACGAGAAAATATCTCGAATGCGACCTTCTGATCCTCGACGATCTCGGCACCGAGATGACGACGCAGTTCGTCGTCTCCGCCCTGTATCAGATCGTCAACACCCGCCTGCTGGAGCAGCGGCCCTCGCTCATCTCCACGAACATCCCGGTCGCGGAGCTGGAGACGCGCTACTCCGCGCAGATCGCCTCGCGCCTGCTGGGCGTCTACGAGGTCTACAAATTTGTGGGCAGCGACGTCCGCCGCCTGCCGAAGCCGTAACGGCGCGGAAAAGGCGGTGCTGCGCATGCTCGGGCTGATCGCGCGATGCCCGGAGTCTGTAAAAAAGTCTCGCAGAGTTTGCGCCTGCGGGCGTAAACTCTGCGAGACTTTTTGACACACTGTGTCAACGAAGGCCCAATGGGCCTTCGTTGACAGTCTGAGAGCCGGTGCAAAATGCTTTGCATTTTGCACCGGCCCTCTCTGTCGCTTATTCGATGCTCAGGCGCTTGGCTGTCGGCTGCTCTTCCGTCTTTTTCGGAAGCGTCAGCTTGAGAACGCCGTTCTGATAGGCGGCCTTGATGCCCGCCGTGTCAATGCCGGTCGTGTCGAAGCTTCTCTGGTAGGAGCCGTACGAGCGCTCGCAGCGGACGTAGTTGCCCTTCTTGTCCTTCTCTTCGAAGTCGGAATGGCGCTCGGCGCTGATCGTGAGGTTGTTCTTCTCCAGATCCACGTGGATGTCTTCCTTCTTGAAGCCGGGCAGATCGGCCTCCAGCACGTATTCCTTGCCGTTGTCCTGAATGTCGGTCTTGAATTCGCCGATCGAATTGTCGGAGAAGAAGGCCCGCTCCAGCGCGTCAAAGTCGTTAAACGGATTGTACATCGAGACATCATGATTCTTACGAGTATAAGGTACCAACATCATAAAGACCTCCCAAAAATTTTTTTCATTCTTCTGTGCGCCCCCCTGTTTCGGGGGGCTTGCTTGTTTCTTTTAACAATTATGATAATAGTCCCCGGTTGTGAACGATTCTGCGATATTCTGTGAACGAACTGTTAATTTTAGCACTCTGACGACGCGAGTGCTAATATTGACGCCCGCAGCGCCTGCCTGTATAATATAGGGAACATGCGGTGCGGCGGCGCCGTCTAAATGGCAAACCGGGGAGGGAACACACATGGAAAATAAGGAAAAGCACCGGCCGGAGGGGCAGGAGCCGGAGCAGCAGGACCCGAAGGACCGCGGCGGCAATTATATGACGTTGGGCATGTGCATCGGCATGTGTCTGGGCGCGGCGCTGGGGCTTGCCCTGGGAAAAGGCGTGTTCAGCAGCGTCGGAACCAGCATGAGCATGGGCATGTCGATCGGCATGTGTCTGGGCATGGCGATCGGTTCGGGGATCAAAAAGCATCATTGAAGGAGAAAAGAGTATGCTGAAAATCGAGCATCTGACAAAGACCTACGGCGAAAAGAAGGCTGTGGACGATCTTTCCATCCACATCCGTCCGGGCGAGATCTACGGCTTCATCGGCCACAACGGCGCGGGCAAGACGACGACGATCAAGGCCTGCTGCGGCATCCTGCAGTTTGATTCGGGCGAAATCTATATCGACGGCCAGTCGGTGAAGGAGAATCCGATCGAGTGCAAGCGGAAGCTGGCTTATATCCCGGACAACCCCGACCTGTACGAATTCCTGTCCGGCATCAAATACCTCAATTTCATCGCGGACGTGTTCCAGGTGCCGAAGGACGCGCGCGAGGCGCGCATCCGGCAGTACGCGGAGACGTTCGATCTCACGGCCGATCTGGCGCAGCCGATCAGCGCGTATTCCCACGGCATGAAGCAGAAGCTGGCCGTCATCGCGGCGCTGCTGCACGAGCCGAAGCTCATCATCATGGACGAGCCGTTCGTCGGCCTCGACCCCACGGCCTCGTACCAGCTTAAGACAATCATGCGCGAGCTGTGCGACCGGGGCGGCGCGATCTTCTTCTCCACGCATGTGCTGGAGGTCGCGGAAAAGCTCTGCGACAAGGTGGCCATCATCAAAAACGGGCGGCTCATCAGCTCCGGGACGATGGAGGCGGTCAAGGGCGACCAGTCGCTCGAGGAGGTCTTCCTCGAGCTGGAGGGCGAGAAGAATGCTTAAAACGCTTCTGAAGATCCGCTTCGCCGCCTATCTCGCCGGCTTCACCGGCGCGTCGCGCCAGAAAAAGCGGCAGTCCGGCGGCAAGACGGCCTTGTTTCTGCTGCTGATGGTCTACTGCTTCGGCGCGTTCGTGATGATGTTTTACTCCTTCTTCTCTCAGATGGCAGGCCCGTTTTACGAGGCCGGGCTCGCGTGGCTGTACTTCGCCTTCTTCGGGCTGACGGCGTTCGCGCTCATGTTCATCGGCAGCGTGTTCACCGCCAAGGCGCAGCTGTTCGAGGCGCGCGACAACGAGCTGCTGCTGTCCATGCCGATCCGGCCGCGCGACATCCTCGGCAGCCGCATGGCCGCGCTGATGCTCATGAATCTGCTGTTCGAGCTGCTCGTCGCGATCCCGGCGCTCGCCGCCTGGTTCGGCAGCGCGCCGCTCGGCGCGTCGGGGCTGGCGTCGTTCGTCGTGCTCGTGCTGGCGCTGCCGTTTCTGGCCATGGCCGCCACGAGCCTGGTCGCCTGGCTCGTCTCCCTGCTGACCGCGCGCGTGCGCAACAAGAGCCTCATGACGATGCTGTTTTCCCTGCTCTTCCTCGGCGCGTACTTCTACTTCTTCAGCAAGATCAACCAATACATCGCGCAGCTCATCTCCAACGGCGCGCTCATCGCCGGCCGGCTCGGCGCCATCGCGCCCATCTACTGGCTGGGGGACGCGGTCGCGAACGGGAATTTCGTCTCGCTGCTGTATCTCGTGCTGCTCTGCGCGGCGGCGTTCGCCCTGTTATATTACCTCCTGTCGAGGAGTTTTATCCATATCCTCACAACAAAGCGCGGTTTCGCGAAGATCCGGTATCAGGAAAAGGCGCTGCGCGTCTCGAGCCCGACCGCCGCGCTTCTGCGCCGCGAGCTCGTGCGGCTCGGCAGCAGCCCCACCTTCATGCTCAACGCGGGGCTCGGCCTGGTGTTCATCGTCTGCGCGGCGGTGGCGCTGGTTGTCGTCAGGAGCAGAATCGCGCTCACGCTCTTCCGGTTCGGCGTATCCGGCGGCGCGGTGGCTGTGGTCGCGGCGCTGGGCGCCTGCCTGCTCAGCGGCATGGTGCTCTTCACCGCGCCGTCCGTCTCGCTCGAGGGCAAGACGCTCTGGATCCTGCGCTCGCTGCCCGTTGAGACGTATGAGCTTCTGCGCGCGAAGCTGCGCATGAGCTTCCGCCTCCTCGCGCCCTGCATGCTGCTGTTCTCCGCCGCGGCGATCTGGGCCGCGCGGCCGGACCCGCTGTCCGCGGTCGGGCTCCTGCTTGTGCCGCTCCTGTTTTCGGCGCTGTCCGGCAATCTGGGGCTGATCGAAAATCTGCGCCATCCGAACCTCGACTGGATCAACGAGGCACAGCCTATCAAGCAGAGCGCGTCCGTCATCCTGACGATGCTGCTCAACTGGGCGCTCGCGCTGCTGCCCGGCGTCGCGTATTTCCTGCTGGGAGACCGGCTGCCCGCGGGCGTATTCCTCGCGATCTACGCCGTGCTGCTGCTCATCTTGTGGGCGCTGACCGACCGCTGGCTCAAAACAAAGGGCGTCAGAATCCTCGAGACGCTCGGATAAAAAAACAGACTGCCGCGGGGCGGAACGGCTTTGCCCGTTCGCCCCGCGGCGGATTTTTTATCTTATTCTTTTCCGAACAGCGCGTCGCCGGCCTTGTAGATGTCGCCCGCGCCGACGGTCAGCAGGATGTCGCCGGGCCGTGCGGTCTCGGACAGGTACTGCGTCACCTCGGGCAGCGTCGGACAGTAGACGCTGCCGGGGATCTCGTCGGCCAGGTCCTGGGACGAAATGCCGATCGTGTTCTGCTCGCGCGCGGCGTAGATGTCGGTGAGCACGGCGACGTCCACGGTCCTGAGCTCGCGCACGAAGTCGGCGAACAGCGCCTTGGTGCGCGTGTAGGTGTGCGGCTGGAACGCGCAGACGACGCGCTTGTAGCCCATCAGCCGGACCGCGGCCAGCGTCGCGTGCAGCTCGTTGGGATGGTGGGCGTAGTCGTCGTACACGTCGGCCCCGTGATAGGTGCCCTTGTACTCGAGCCGGCGGCCCGCGCCGTGGAAGGAGGCGAGCGCGCGGGCGGCGGTTTCGCCGGGGATGCCGAAGGCCTGTGCGACGGCGCAGGCGGCCACCGCGTTCATGGCGTTGTGCCGGCCGATGACGCCCAGATGCAGATGGCAGTAGGGCTTGCCGCCGCACACGACGTCCAGCTCGCTCCAGTCGGGCGAGAAATTCTCGCCGTACACGCGGTTGGTCTTCTCAAAGCCGAAGCTGAGATAGTCGATGCCGCGGAGCGTGTCGCGCGTGTTGGCGTCGTCGCCGTTGGCGATTACGAGCCCGCCCTTCGGCACGAGCCCGGCGAAGGTGCGGAACGAGTGCTCGACGTCGGCGAGATCCTTGAAAAAGTCCAGATGGTCGGCGTCCACGTCGAGGATCACGGCCACGGTCGGGAAGAAGTTCAAAAACGAATTGCAGTACTCGCAGCTCTCGAGGATGATCGTGTCGCCCTTGCCCACGCGGTGGCCGGCGTGCAGCAGCGGCAGGAAGCCGCCGATCATCACGGTGGGGTCCTTCCCCGCCTCGAGGAAGATATGCGTGAGCATGGAGGTGGTCGTCGTCTTGCCGTGCGTGCCGGAGACGCAGACCGCGTTGCGGTAGGACTGCATGATGTAGCCCCACGCCTGCGCCCGCTCGAAGATCGGGACGCCGGCGGCGCGGGCCGCGGCGAGCTCGGGGTTGTCGTTGTGCGCGGCGGCCGTGCGGATGACGCACTCGGCGCCGCGGATGTTGTTGGCGCTGTGGCCGATAAAGACGGGGATGCCGCTCGCCGTCAGCTCGTCCGTGGAAACGGACGCGTTCATGTCGGAGCCGGTGATCTCCATGCCCATGCTGCGCAGCACAAGGCCGAGCGGGCGCATGGACACCCCGCCGATGCCGACCAGATGCGCGTGCCTGCCGGGCTTGAGATAATCCGCAATGTTGTGGCCGGCGGATGCGTTCGTCATAAAAGAAACCTCCAAAGAAAGTCAAATTCCTGTTGCGGGACGCAGCGGAATTCTCTATAATTTAAAATAAACACCGAGGCTCTATTATATACTGCTTTTCTCCAGATGACAAGGCAAAATTTGCAACAAAAACTGACGCTTTCAGGGGGCGTTTCGGAAAATGAGCGAAATTAGACCCGACGCGGTTCTGCGCGCGCTGCTGGCGGCCGGCCACCGGGCGTATTATGTGGGCGGCTGCGTGCGCGACATGCTGCTCGGCCGCGAGGCCAGCGACTGGGACATCGCGACCTCCGCGCTGCCCGGCGAGGTGCAGGCGCTTTTTGAAAAGACCGTGCCGACCGGCCTGCGCCACGGCACCGTGACCGTCCTGCTGGACGGCGCGCGCGCCGAGGTCACCACCTTCCGCCGCGACGGGGCCTATCCCGACGGCCGCCGTCCCGCCAGCGTCGCGTTCGTCCCGGAGCTGCGGGAGGATCTGAGCCGCCGGGACTTCACCGTCAACGCGATGGCGATGGACGAGCGCGGAGCCGTGACCGATCTCTTCGGCGGCCGGGCCGATCTGGCCGCGCGCCGCATCCGCTGCGTGGGCGACCCCGAGACGCGCTTCCGCGAGGACGCGCTGCGGATGCTGCGGGCCTACCGGTTCGCGGCGCAGCTTGATTTTTCCGTGGAGCCGGAGACGGAGCGGGCGATCCGCCTCTGCGCCGGCGGCTGCCGGGCGCTCTCGCGCGAGCGTGTCACGGCGGAGACGGAAAAGACGCTGCTCTCGCCGCGCCCCGAATATCTGGAAAAAATGGCCGCCGCCGGTCTGCTGGCCGGCTGCGGCCTGACAAGCGCGCCCTCGCTGCGCCCGCTGGCGGCGCTGCCGCCGGAGCCCGCCGCGCGCTGGGCGGGCTGGAAGGTTCTGCAGCCGGCGCTGCCGCTCGGCACGTTCCGCCTGCCCGCGAGGACCGCCGCGCTGGCGCAGGCCGCCGCCGCGGCGTACCGGCCGTCGCGCGGCCGGCTGGACTGGAAGCGCCTGATCGCCTCGGAGGGCTGGGAGCTTGCCCGGACGGCGGCCGCGCTGAGCGGGGAGGACGCGGCCGTCGCGGAGATCCGGGCCTCCGGCGAATGCGTGCGCCTGTCGGAGCTCGCCGTGACGGGGCGGGATTTTCCCGCGCTCGCCGGACCCGCCGTGGGGACGCTTCTGACCGCGCTTCTGGACCGCGTTCTCGAGCGCCCCGAGGACAACGAGCGGGCGGCCCTGCTCGCGCTGGCCGCCCGGCTGCCGTAGCCGCGGCTTTACGCGCGGACGGTCACGATCAGGTAGGCGATGTACACGCAGAGCATCAGCACGCCCTGCAGCTTGTGGAATTTTTTGAAGATCAGCGTCGGCACGACCGCGAGCGCGGCCTCGACGGCGCAGACCGGCATGTCGAGATACAGCGTCTGCGCCAGCGCGTCGGGCGCGATCGTGAGCGCGCCGCCCGTGAGAAAGGCGCACAGCGGCAGGATCACGGTGATGTCGATGATGTTCGCGCCCAGGATGTTGCCGACCGACATCGACGCCTGCTTCTTGACGATGGCCGTGACGGCGGTGACGAGCTCGGGCAGCGAGGTGCCGACCGCCACCATCGTGACCGCGATGATCCGCTCCGACACGCCCAGCGCCTGCGCGAGCAGCGTGCCGTTGTCCACGAGCAGGTCGGAGCCCACCGCCAGACCCGCCGCGCCGAGCAGGAACAGGGCGACGTTCTTCCATACGGTGCGGCTGCTTTTGTCCACCGCCGCCTTGTCCGCCGCCGAGGTCTGCTGCCGCGCGCTGCGGACGTTTTCCCAGATGAAAGCCGCAAACAGCGCCAGCACCAGGAGGCTCTCCGGCAGGGTCAGCCTGCCGTCCAGGCACAGAAGCCACAGCAGCACCGTGCTCGCCACCATGAGCGCGCCCTTGGCGGCAAACTGCCTGCGCCGGATGACCGTCGGCAGAAAGATGACGGACACCGCCATGATGAGACCCGTGTTGGCCGTGACGGAGCCGATGGCGTTGCCGATCGCCATCTGCGTCCGTCCCTCCGCGGCCGCGAGGGACGAGACGATGATCTCCGGCAGCGTCGTGGCCAGGGAGACCACCGTCGCGCCGATGATGAATTTCGGAATGCCGGAGGCCTCGGCGATCCACGTCGCGGCGTCCACGAACCAGTCTCCGCCCTTGACGATCAGCAAAAGGCCCAGCAGAAACAGCGCGCACACAAGGATGAGATTCATACGGATTTTCCGTCCTTCCCGGTTTTTCGGGGCGTAAAAAAAGAGACTTTCGGCACGGCAATGCGTGCTAAAAGTCTCGTCTCTGCCGAAGAAAGGCAGCCGCATGACCACCGGCGCAGGCCGGGCGGATGTTGACCATGCGGGACAACTACTCCCCTTTAACGTTTTGAGTATATCCGCTTCCGCCCGTTCTGTCAAGCGAAAAGCGCCGGCAGGGCGGACGTTTTTTTCGGCCCGGTTCCGGCAAAAAACGCGCCCGCAGAAAGGAAGAAACATCCATTGACTTTTCACAGCGCCTGTGCTATAGTCAGTGAGCTTGACATATACGTCAAAATCTCGTAATAATTTTGTGGATATTTCACAACAGATATTTCGCAATTGTGAAATGGGACGCGAAGAATGCTGGAAGATTCGTCAATGACAAATAGCGGGAAGAAGCTGACCGGGTCCCGTCCGCTCGCCGGACGGGAGGAGCGGCTGCGTGGGGTCTTCTACCGACTGCACGAGGCGGCGGAGGCCATGTGGGCAAGCGAGCTGTACGCGCCGTGCATGGTCGCGGCGGCGGCGCTGATGCTCTTCACCGGCTCGCAGCTGCAGGGCTGCCTGCTGCTGGGGTTCTTTTTCTCGTTCATGATGGTGTTCTGCTCCGACGTGCTGTCGCTGTTCCTGCCGTTTCTGCTGTTCTGCCTGCTCTCGACGCACTTCTACCAGGACTACGGCGATCTGCTCGCGCAGTGGCCGATGTTCGTGACCGCGGCCGTGGCGGCGGGACTGCACGTTTTTCTCTATCCCGTGCAGCGCCGCTCCGGCGAGCTGACGAAGCCGCTGCTGGCCGTTTCCGCGGCGGTGCTGCTGGGCGGGCTCGGCTCCATCAGCGCGCGGGAATACCTCGCCCCGGTCTCTTTGTACTATGTGCTGGGCCTGGGGCCCGGAATGCTGGCGGCCTACTGGCTCATCCGGGCGCAGCTCGGACGCCGCCGGAGCTACAATGTGCTCTCGCGTTTTCTGAGCACGCTCTACTACGCCGGTATATTCACCGGCTTTCTGGTGCTGGAGGTCTATCTGACGCGCATGGCGACGTTCCTGCGCACCTTCTCCGTGCCGTATTTCTCCTACCGCAACTTCTGCGCGACCATGCTGCTCATGGCGCTGCCGGCGGCCTGCCTGCCGGCGGACGGCGGCAGGGTGCGCTGGGGCGGGCTCGCGTTTTTGTACGGCTCGCTCCTGTTCACCGGCTCGCGCAGCGGGCTGGTGTTCGGCACCGTGCTGCTGGGCCTGTGCTTCGCCTTCCTCTATCGGAAGCATCCGGAGAGACGGAAGCGCTATCGGCTGGCCGCGCTGTGCATCGGCGTCCCGGCGGCGGCGCTGCTCGCGGCGGCCGTGCCGGTGCTGTTCGCCTCCCGGATGGAGGACGGCGCGCTCATCTCCGCGCAGGACAGCCGCGTGACCTTTTTCCTGCAGGCCATGCGCGACTTCCTCTCCAGCCCCGTCTTCGGCAAGGGGCTTGGCTATATGGGCAACAGCGCCATCTTCATCGGCGTCTCCGGCAGCATTGTCTGGTACCACAACCTGTTCGCGCAGATCCTCGGCAGCCTCGGTCTGGTCGGTGCGGCCGCCTACGGGTGGCTGTACTTCTCCCGCGTGCGGCTGTTATGGACGCGGCGCGGCGGTGAGGTTCCGATCGCGGCGCTCTCGGCGCTCGGCATGCTGCTCGTGTCCATGACGAATCCGGGCGAGTTCTGCCCGCTGCCGAATGAATTCATCATGGTGACGCTCTTCGCCATCGTCGAGTCGCTCCCCCAAAAGCCCGTCAGGGCGCATTAAACAGCCAAAAAGGTCCTGTCCCCGCAGCCGTGGGGGCAGGACCTTTTTATGGCAACACCGCACAATTCCAAGCGCGGTATTGCGCCGTCAGCCGCGAATTGTGCGGTGTTGCCTTATGTTCCGGAGGCGCCTGCGTCATGCTTCCGCGCAAGCGCTTTTTCCCGCCTGCGCCCGCGCAGGGCGGCGACGACGCCGAAGGCGACAAGGCCCGTGCCGAGCGCGGCGGCGGCGAGCACGGCGGCCATCCAGGGAAACTGCCGCGTCTGTCCGGTCTGCTTTTGATCGGCGGCGGCGGGCGCGGCCTGCGCGGCGGCGGCCTCGCGGGCCTGCGCGGCGGCCTCGGCCAGCGTCTGCGCCTGCCGGGCGGCCGCCGCCTGTTCGGCGGCCGCGGCGGTCCGGGCCTGCTCGCCCTTCGCGGCGGCCGCATCCAGCGCGGCCTGCTTCTGCCGGAGCTGCTCCTCGCTGTATTCATAGAACAGCAGCCCCGCCTGCGCGCAGACCTCCTCGCCGACGACGCCCTGCGTGTACACGGCGAGCAGGAACGGCTCGTCCGTGTAGAAGATGCCGACGTCGTTCTCCGCGCCGTCGAAGCTGCCGTATTTGTGGGCGATCTCGCAGTCTGTCACATAGCGCTTGAAGTACGCGCCCGGCTCGGCCTGCCTGAGATAGTCCAGCATCTCGGGAAAGTCGTCCTGCCGCTCCCACAGGTAGCGCAGGCAGTCGAGCATCATGCGCGTGCAGTATTTGTTGTCGGTATAGTAGCCCGCGCCGATCTCGCTGTCCGTCATGGTGAAATACTTGCGCATGAGCTGCTTGTAGGTGCGGAAGGAGCCGAGATTGTACAGCATCGCAATGGAGATCTCGTTGTTGGAGTACACAAGGCTCTGTTCGTGGCATTCGTCGAGCGTCTCGTGCATGCCGGGCAGCGTGTCGTCGCCCGACAGCTTGCCCGCCGCCTGCAGCTCGTAGTAGTACAAATTGAGCGGCAGCTTGAAGGTGCTGGCCGCCGTCATCATCTTCGTCTCGTTGAAGCTGTAGCTTTCGCCCGTCACGGTGTCGTAGTAGCTGACGGCGAAATTCTGCTCGTCCAGGCCGTTTTCGGCCATGAACGACTCGACGGCCTGCGCGAGCGTCTTGCCCGCGAAGCGGCCGGCGTCCTCCTCGGCCCGGGCCGGGGGCGTGCAGGCGGCCGCCGCGAGCGCGGCCAGCAGCAGCGCGCAGAGCCGCCGGCCGATTCTCTTTTTCACTTCTCCGCCCCCTTTCGGCGATTTTCGACTATCATACCGCGCCAGGGGCCGGAAATCAAGGCACAATGCGCGCGGGCGGCGCATAGACTGCAGCAGCCAGAATAACCTGACAAGGAGTGATCGCATGAGTCCCAACCCTTCCTATACGACGACCGGCAGCGAGCAGACGGCCGGCAGCCAACCCGCCCCGCAGCCCCGGGACGGCATGGGCGCCGCGCTCGCGCTGCTGCTGGCGCAGCCGCTTGCCGCGTACCTCGATTTCAATGCCTGCGCCTTTCTGTCGGGCGGGTTCGCCGCCGGCGCCTCCCTGACCTGCCCGGCGTCCTCTTCCGCGCCGTACGACAATCTCGCCGGGACGCCGGCGGCCAAGCTGACCGGCCTTTCGCCCGACGGCTGCACCGCCGAAATCTCCGGCTGCCTGTACAACGCCGTGCCGGGGCAGTCCTCCGCGGTCGGTTTTGCCGCCGGCGCCGCCCGCCTGACCGGGCTCGATTCCGCGGCCGTCGCCGCGGCCGGCTCGACCGACGCCGAGAAAGCCGCGAACTATCAGGCCGCCCTGCAGCTTCTGCAGCGGCAGCTGCTGCCGCCCGCGCCCGGCTACCGCTGCGCCGGCGCGCCCGTGCCGCCGCCCCCCGCGCCGCCGTCCGCCGCGGCGTCCCTGACCGCCTGCAGGCTCCTGCTCGGGAACGTGACGGTTGTCGGCTCCGCCGAGGGCGTCCGCGTCTATGCCAACGCCGAGGCCTGCCGCTTCTACCTCGTCCGCTCCGACTGCACCGGCTTCTGCGGCGCGTAGCGCCCGCCGCATCGGCACCCCAGCCCCCGCTCCCGTCTCTCCGCAGCCCCCTTTTCGCTTCAAAATCCCCCATCCGTCATTCTGAGGCGCGCACGCGGCGAAGAATCTCATACGTACTGCGTACAGATTTGTTAGGACGGGAGATGCGCCCTGCGGGGCACCGTCTTTCTGCTCGTGCAGAAAGACGGTGAAGAAAGAGCACGCCAGGGAGAAGGGCTTTTTACAAAGCCGCCCTTCTCCCTGGACCCTCATCCTCCGACATTTCCCGCCGCACCGCAATTGCGCGGGCCGAGCGGAGCGAGGCAACGCGCACGGTATCCGTAAGGCGCGGCTGGAAAACAATCTTCGGAGGATGGGATTCCAAAGGGAAGGGCGGCTTTGTAAAAAGCCCTTCCCTTTGGCGTGCCTTTCTTCCTCTTCTTTCCGCACGAGCGGAAAGAAGAGGCCCCCGGAGGGCGTAACCCCTGCGGAGGCAGAAAAAACCGGAAATCCGGAAATCGTGCAAACGGGCCGATGTGGGCATCGGCCCCTACGGACGCGGTGCCGGGACAGTACAACGCTTAAAATTATCCCACCTGTCATTCTGAGGAGCGCAGCGACGAAGAATCTAAAGCAAATTTGCAGCAAGATTCTTCGCTTCGCTCAGAATGACAGGTGGGGTTGTTTCTACGTATTCCGCGTATTCACAGACTGACTCTCTGATGCGGGCCATCCTCCGACATTTTCCGCCGTACCGCGGCTGCGTCCGGACGCTTCGCCGCGCGATTTTGTATGGCTGCGCGCTCAGGCCTGCGTGCGGCGGGCCGAGGCCAGATACAGCGGGATCGCGGCGAGCTGCGCCGCGACGGAAACGGCGATCATGGCGGGCAGGCTCGCGTCGTACAAAACGCCGAGCAGCCAGCTCCCGAGGAACCAGAACACGCCGAAGGCGCACTCGAAGATGCCGTAGCCCGTGGCGCGGCTGGCCTTCGGGACCATGCTCGTCACGGCGGCCTTCAGGATGGATTCCTGCGCGCCCATGCCCACGCCCCAGAGGGCGATGCCGACGAGCAGCAGCGGCACGGAATGGAACGCGAAGATGAAAATCGCGAACGGCGCGGAGACGACCGTGGACCAGACGAGCGCCCGGACGCCCTTTTTGTCGTACAGCAGGCCGAAGAAGAGCGCCGCGGCCGCGTCCACGAGCATCGCGCCCGCGTAGAGCAGCGGCAGCGACCCGCTGCTCACGAGCGAGGTCGTCTGCGCGAGGCCGGACGCGACGGACGAGAACGTGCGGGCGACGTGCATGACGACGATCGAGTAGTCGATGAAGCCGAAGGCGAACAGGCTGATGCCCGCGATGTAGAATACGAATTCCTTTTTCATCCGGAAGGGCACATACTCCTTTGGCTCCGGCTCAAAGTGCTCGGGGTTCGGGAATTTGCGCCGCGTCACGAGCAGCAGGATGATCGTAATCGCGCCGGGGATCGCCAGCACCGCGAAGCAGAGCGAGTAGATCTGAAACGTCGTGCCGGTCGTCTTGAAGAGCATCACGAGGTATAAAAGGACCGGCCCCAGGAACGCGCCGATCTGGTCGAGCACCTCCTGGATGCCGAAGCTCTTGCCGACGCCCTCCTGCGAGGCGGCGAACGACATGATCGTGTCCTTGGCGGGCTTTTTGATCGCCTTGCCCATGCGTTCGACGACGAGCAGCGCGCAGGCGGCGATCCAGCCGTGCTCGCCCACGAGCGCGAGCGCGGGCACGGCCAGCACGTCGAGCACGTAGCCCGCGACGGTCATGGGCCAGTACTGCTTCGTCCTGTCGGTCAGCCGGCCGAACACATAGCGCATCGAATAGCCGATCAGCTCGCCGAGGCCCGAGACAAAGCCGATCGTCCCGGCGGACGCGCCCAAAAGCGCCAGATACGCGCCCCGAATGCTGGACGCGCCCTCGTGCGTCATATCGGAAAACAGGCTGACAATGCCGAACAGAAGGATGAACAGCATGGCCTGCGAATATTGCTTTTTCGGTTTTTTCTCCATGAAATCCGCCGCCTTTCCCTGCCATGATAGCGCCTGCGCCGCATTTGTCAAGACCCGCTCGCAAAATGTGCGGCACTGTGGTATGATTATCCTATTATTATATATCACCGGAAAACGGAGGCGCGCCATGATTCTCAGAACAGAGCGGCTGGAGCTGACGGTGCTGGACGCGGAGATGCTCCGGCTTTGGACAAGGGACCTGCCGGGGCTGGAGCGCGCGCTGCGCTGCTCGTACCGGGCCGAGCCGATGGAGGGCCGGATGCTGGCCATCGCGGAGGGGCAGCTCCCGGCCGTTGAAAAGGACCCGGAGCTGGCGCCCTGGCGCAGCTTCTGGCTGCTCATCCGCGCGGAGGACCGCACCGTCGTGGGCTCCGCGGATTTCAAGAATTTCCCCGATCAAAACGGCGAGACGGAGCTCGGCTACGGGCTCGGCGAGCCGTTCCTGCACCGCGGCTACATGACCGAGGCCGTCCGCGGCATGTGCCGGTGGGCCTTCGGGCAGCCGGGCGTCCTGGCCGTGACCGCGGAAACGGAAAAGGACAACCTGCCCTCGCAGCGCGTGCTCCTGCGCTGCGGCTTCGCCCCCTTCCGGCGCGGGGAGGCGCTCTGGTGGCGGCTGCCCGCGCCGCGGGGAAGCGGGCATAGTGTACAAAATTCCGCGGATAATTTTGACCGTGATCTGCGGTAAAATTGCACGCTCCCGGTGGAATTATTCTGAAAATTAAGGTATAATGTTACAAATAGGCTGCCGCGGCGGCGGCGGACAAAGGAGTGATGAATTTGGCGGAACCCGATTATGTCATTGAGATGCTGCACATCACCAAGGAATTCCCCGGCATCAAGGCCAATGACGACATTACGCTCCAGCTCCGCAAAGGCGAGATCCACGCGCTGTTGGGAGAAAACGGCGCTGGCAAATCCACGCTGATGAGCGTGCTGTTCGGCCTCTATCAGCCGGAGAGCGGCGTCATCAAGAAGAACGGCGAGGTCGTGCACATCAGCGACCCGAACGACGCGAACGATCTGCACATCGGCATGGTGCACCAGCATTTCAAGCTGGTCGAGTGCTTCACGGTGCTCGACAACATCATCCTCGGCGTGGAGCCGACCCACGCGGGCTTTCTGCAGAAGAAGGAGGCGCGGGAAAAGGTCGTGGCGCTGTCTGAAAAATACGGCCTGCGCGTCGACCCGGACGCCCGTGTCGAGGACATCTCCGTCGGCATGCAGCAGCGCACCGAGATCCTCAAGATGCTCTACCGCGACAACGAGATCCTGATCTTCGACGAGCCCACCGCCGTCCTGACCCCGCAGGAGATCGACGAGCTCATGCAGATCATGCGCAATCTCGCGGCCGAGGGCAAATCCATCCTGTTCATCTCCCACAAGCTGGCCGAGATCATGGCGGTCGCCGACCGCTGCACCGTCCTGCGCAAGGGCAAGTGCATCGGCACCGTCAACACGAAGGACACCACCATGGAGGAGCTGTCGTCCATGATGGTCGGCCGGCCGGTCAGCTTCGTCGTCGAGAAGTCCGACATCGCCCCGGGCGAGGTCGTGCTGGACGTGAAGGACCTCACCGTGCCGTCCAGAGTCCATCGGAACAACGCCGTCAAGAACGTGTCGTTCCAGGTGCGCCGGGGCGAGATCGTCTGCCTCGCCGGCATTGAGGGCAACGGCCAGACCGAGTTTATCTACGCGATCACGGGCCTGGAGAAGCAGTCCGCCGGCACGCTCACGCTCTGCGGCAAGGACATCTCCCACGCCTCCATCCGCCAGCGCTCGAAGGACGGCATGAGCCACATCCCGGAGGACCGGCACAAGCACGGCCTCGTGCTCGACTTCACCCTCGAGCAGAACATCGTGCTCCAGCGCTACTGGCAGCCGGAATTCCAGACCCGCGGCTTCATCAACTTCCCCGCCGTGCGCGCGTATTCCGACAAGCTCATCGAGCAGTACGACGTGCGCTCCGGCCAGGGCTCCGCCACCGTCGCGCGCAGCATGTCCGGCGGCAACCAGCAGAAGGCCATCGTCGCCCGCGAGATCGACAAGAACCCCGAGCTGCTCGTGGCCGTCCAGCCGACGCGCGGCCTCGACGTGGGCGCGATCGAATACATCCACAAGCAGCTCGTCGCCGAGCGCGACGCCGGCAAGGGCGTGCTGCTCGTGTCGCTCGAGCTCGACGAGGTCATGAACGTCTCCGACCGCATCCTCGTCATGTACGAGGGCGAGATCGTGGGCGAGTTCGATCCCAAGAAGGTCACGGTTGAGGAGCTCGGCCTGTACATGGCAGGCGCGAAGAGAATGGAAGGAGGCGGCAGACATGAATAAAAAGAAATTTACCGTGTCGCCCGGCTTCATTTCGCTTTTGTCGTCGCTCATCTGCATCGTCATCGGCATGGCGGTCGGCTTTCTCGTGCTGCTGCTGCTCGGCGGGAGCAAGGCCTATACCGACGGCTTCAGGCAGATCCTGCTCGGCGGGTTCTACATGATGCCCTCCGGCATCGGCAAGGAGATCGTCACGGCGGGCCCGCTCATCATGTGCGGCCTTTCCGTCGCGTTCGCGTTCAAGACGGGCCTGTTCAACATCGGCGCGGCCGGCCAGTACACGCTCGGCGCGTTCGGCGGGCTGGCCTTCGCGATCCTGCTGAACGCCCCCTGGTGGCTGTGCCTGCTCATCGCCACGGCGGCGGGCGCGATCTGGGGCGCGATCCCCGGCATCTTCAAGGCGTATCTCAACGTGAACGAGGTCATCACCTCCATCATGTTCAACTGGATCGGCCTCTACGGCTGCAACACCATCATGTACGGCCGCGGCACCGGCGCGATGTACAACGCCAAGCAGTCCAAGACCTTTTCCGTGACGGGCGGCTCGCTCATCCCCTCGAAGATCTTCGGCTGGGACATGTCCGCCACCTTCGGCTACAAGTCCTGCACCGTCGCGATCTTCCTGGCGATCATCATCGCCGTCATCCTGTACATCGTCCTCAACAAGACGACCTTCGGCTATGAGCTCAAGGCCTGCGGCAGCAACAAAAACGCCGCGCGCTACGCCGGCATCAACGAGAAGAAGAACATCATCCTCTCCATGCTGATCGCGGGCGCGCTCGCGGGCTTCGGCGCGGGGCTGTATTATCTCTCCGGCGCGGCCCAGTGGAGCCCCGGCGACTCGACGTCGCTGCCCGCCACCGGCTTCGACGGCATCTCCGTGGCGCTGCTGGCGTCGTCGAACCCCATCGGGGCGATCTTCTCGGCGCTGTTCATCTCCCACATCACGACGGGCGGCGGCTTCATGAACGCCTCGTATTTCCCGCCCGAGATCGCGAACATCATCTCCGGCATCATCATCTATCTCTGCGCGTTCTCGCTGCTGTTCCGCAGCCGCATCACGAAGCTGCTCACCGGCAAGCGCAGACCCGAGCCGGAGGTCAAACCGGAGCCTTCCAAACAGGCAGCGGCGGACCCCGCCGGAAAGGAGCGTGAATAACCATGCTTCTGATGATTAAATACGCGCTGCTCTCCGCCACCGTGCTCATGCTGGTCGCGCTCGGCGGCTGCTATTCCGAGCATTCGGGCGTCATCAACCTCGCGCTCGAGGGCATCATGGTCATCGGCGGCCTGATGGGCATTATGATGCTGAACCTGCTGCCCGCGGATACCTCCGCCGGCATGAAGGTGTTTCTCTCCATCGTGGTCGCGGCGGCCAGCGGCATTCTCTATTCCGCGCTGCTCGCGTTCTCCGCGATCAACCTCAAGGCCGACCAGACCATCGGCGGCACGGCGCTGAACCTGCTGTCCACCGCCATCGCCATGGTCGTCGTCAAGCGCTACAACGGCACGCAGTCGTCGAAGATGAGCTATGACAACTCCGCCTTCCTCTTCAAAATCGGCGGGCTGACCATCAACGTGTTCCTCATCATCGGCATCGTGCTGCTCATCGCGGCCTACGTCGTGCTGTACAAAACGCGCTTCGGCCTGCGCCTGCAGGCGTGCGGCGAGCATCCGCAGGCGGCCGACTCCGTGGGCATCAACGTCTACAAAATGCGCTGGTCGGGCGTGCTCATCTCGGGCTTCCTCGCCGGCATCGGCGGCTTCGCCTACATCGTGCCCGCCGTCCAGACCTGGAACTTCGAGGTCGGCGTGGCCGGCATGGGCTTCCTCGCCCTGGCCGTCATGATCTTCGGCCAGTGGAAGCCGGGCAAGATCGCCCTGGCCGCGATCTTCTTCGCGATCTTCAAATCCCTGGCCAACATCTACGATTCCATCGACTGGCTCAACGCCCTGCACCTGACGAAGGAAATGTACAACATGATGCCGTTCGTGGCGTCCATGATCGTGCTGGCCTTCACGTCGAAGCAGTCCAAGGCGCCGAAGGCCGAGGGCATCCCCTACGACAAGGGGCAGCGGTAATCCGTCGAATATCCGAATGAACCGTTCCGGGCGCTCTCGCGCGAGAGTGTCCGGAACGGACCGTCCTGTAGGGGCAATCAATAATCAGCAGGAGGACAAGTATCATGCGCATGGTCGATTTGATTGAGAAAAAGCGCGACGGCGGCGCGCTGACGGAGGAGGAGCTCCGCTGGCTTGTGGCCGGCTTCACCGCCGGCGGCGTGCCGGATTACCAGATGGCGGCGTTTGCCATGGCCGTCTACTACAAGGGCATGACGGACGCGGAGACCGCCGTGCTGACCGACGCGATGATGCGCTCCGGCGACACCGTCGATCTGTCGCGCTTCGGCGCCAAGTCGGTGGACAAGCACTCCACCGGCGGCGTGGGCGACAAGACGACGCTCATCGTCGCGCCCATCGTGGCGAGTCTCGGCGGCAAGCTGGCCAAGATGTCGGGCCGCGGCCTCGGCCACACGGGCGGCACCGTGGACAAGCTCGAGTCGATCCCCGGCTTCCGTACCACGCTCACCCCGGAGGAATTCATGCGCCAGGTGGAGGCCGTCGGCGTGGCCGTCATCGGCCAGAGCGGCAACCTCGACCCGGCCGACAAAAAGCTCTACGCCCTGCGCGACGTGACCGCCACGGTGGACAGCCTGCCGCTCATCACGTCGTCCATCATGTCCAAAAAGCTCGCGGCCGGTTCGCACTCCATCGTGCTCGACGTGAAGATCGGCTCGGGCGCGTTCATGAAGACGCGGGAGGACGGCGAGCGGCTGGCGCGGAGCATGGTCTCCATCGGCAAGGCCTGCGGCCGGCAGGTGCGCGCGGTCATGACGAACATGGACATCCCGCTGGGCTACTACATCGGCAACGCGCTCGAGGTCATGGAGGCCGTGCAGGTGCTGCGCGGCGAGGGCTGCCCCGATCTCGGCGGCGTGTGCAGAACGCTCGCGTGCAACATGCTCGAGCTCTGCAACGGCTGGGACGCCGACACCGCCGCGCGCGAGGTGGAGGCCTCCGTTTCCTCCGGCGCGGCGTTCGAGACGATGAAAAAATGGATCGCCGCCCAGGGCGGCGACGCGAGGGCCCTCGAGGACTTCTCGCTGCTGCCGCAGGCGGGCAGCCGGCGCATCGTCGCCGCGCCGCAGACGGGCTATCTCGGCCACATGGACACCCAGCGCGTGGGCGAGGCCTCCGCGCTGCTCGGCGCGGGCCGGCAGAAAAAGGAGGACGCCATCGACTACGGCGCGGGCATCGTGCTCAAAAAGAAGACCGGCGACTTCGCGGAGGCCGGCGAGCCGCTCGCCGAGCTGTATACGAACACCGCCGCGACGCTGGCGGAGAGCGAGCGCGTCTTTCTGAGCGCGCTCCGCTGGCAGGACGCCGCGCCCGAAAAGCAGCCGCTCATCTACGGCGTCGTGGGCTAGGGGCGCGTATGAATACCATTGTGATCGGCGTGGCCGGCGGCTCCGGCAGCGGCAAAACAACGCTCGTGCGCGCGCTTGTGGACCGCTTCGGGGACGACATCACCGTCCTGAGCCACGACAACTACTACAAGCGCCACGACGAGCTGCCCCTCGAGGAGCGCCGCCTGCTCAACTACGACCATCCCGACGCGTTCGACACGGACATGATGATCGATCACCTCCGGCAGCTCAAGGCCGGCCAGGCCATCGAGTGCCCGACCTACGACTATACGGTCCACAACCGCGCCGAGGCGGTGCTGCGCATCGAGCCGCGCCCGGTTATCGTGGTCGAGGGCATTCTGATCTTCCAGAATCCCGAGCTCTGCAGCGAAATGGACATCCGCATCTTCGTGGACGCCGACGCCGACGTGCGGCTGTGCCGCCGGATCCGGCGCGACGTCAACAAGCGCGGCAGGACGGTCGATTCCGTCATCGGCCAGTACCTCGCGACGGTCAAGCCGATGCATGAGCAGTTCGTCGAGCCGAGCAAGAAAAACGCGCACCTGATCGTCCCCGAGGGCGGGAAAAACCTGATCGCCCTGGAAATGATCATCAACCGCATCCAGCGCCACATCGACGGGGAATAAAACCGCGGAAGCGCGCCGCGTTCCGGACCGGAACGCGGCGCGCGTTTTTAAAACGGGTCTTTTTTTCTCCCCGGCGGATTTCGACCGGCTTTACAAGCCGGAGCGGAAATGCTATGATAATTCCGAGGAACAGGGGGGGAAAACGACATGACTACGTGCATCAAGTGCGGAAAACCCATTCCGGACGGCGAACTGTTCTGCCGCGAATGCGGTCTCAACCCGGAGCTGGGCGGCGCGGAGCCCGCGGCGGAGGAGCCGCAGCTTCGTCCGCTGCCGCCGGGTCAGCTCCGCGCCCCGGTGAAGCTCCCGCCGCAGCGGAAGGCGGCCGCGCGGCGGCCTGTCCGCACGCCGGCGCCGCCGAAGAAAAGCACCCGCAGAATCGTCGCCTCGCTGGTGTTCGTCTGCCTGATCGCGCTCGGCGCGCTCGGCCTCGCGGGCTACCAGCTCATCACGATCAACCGCCAGCGGAACCTGCTGCGCTCAAGCCAGGCCGAGACCGCCGCGCAGGCCGAGACCGCGCTGGAGCTGCAGGAGCAGCTCTCCGCCCTCTCCGACGAGCTCGGCAGCGCGAACGACCGGCTGCAGGAGCAGACGGACCAGATCCAGTCCCTGCAGGACACCATCGACAAGGCCCAGAGCACCGTCACCCAGACGCAGTATGACATGACCACGCAGAAGACGGAGCTGGAGCAGCTCACGGAGGAGAACGACACCCTCAAAAAGGAAAACGAGACGCTCTCCGACTCCGTGACCACGCTCACGAACACCAACAAGTCGCTCTCCGCCCTCAACGTCACCTACGCCGCAAAGGCCAAATTCCTCGACACCTACGTGGTGTTCGTGGAAAACGACGGCACGCGGCTCTATCACAAATACGACTGCCCCCAGTTTGCGCGCTCGAGCTTCTGGGCCTACAGCCGGAAGCTGGCGGAGAGCAACGGCTTTACAGCCTGCCCCTACTGCTTCGGATAAGGATCAAAGATGAACTACAGCGGCCTGTTCTACAAAATGATTATCCTGTTTCTGACGCTCGCCGTCGGCTATCTCGCCGCGAAGCGGAAGGTCATGAACGAGGATACCAACCGCCACCTCTCCAGGCTCCTGGTCAACGTGACGAACCCGCTGCTCATCATCGCGTCGGTTCTGACCGGAGACCGCCTGCTCACGAACCTGCAGGTGCTGGAGCTGACGCTCGTGTCGGTGTGCTGCTACGCGGCGCTCATCGCCCTGAGCCTGCTGGTCCCGCGCCTGCTGCGCGTCCCGGCGGGCAGCGCCGGGATCTACCGGTTCCTGCTGATCTTCTCCAACGCCGGCTTCATCGGCTATCCCGTGGTGCAGGCGTTGTTCGGCAGCGGCGCGAGCTTCTACGTGACGATCTATGTGCTGACCTTCCAGCTCTTCTGCTGGTCGTACGGCGTCCACCTCATCCGGGGAGAGGGCCGATTCAGGCTGAGCTGGAGCCTGCTGCGCCACCCGTGCATCGTCGCCGCGCTGCTGGCCTACGCGATCTACTTCTCCGGCCTGAAGCTGCCCGCGATCATCGGCGAGGCCGCGGACTATGTGGGCGAGCTGACCTCCCCCGTCAGCATGCTCGTCATCGGCTGCTCGCTCGCGCAGATGCCGCTGTCGCGGCCCTTCCGCAACTGGCGGCTGTACCCGCTGGCGGCCGTCAAAATGATCCTCATTCCGACCGCCGTCTACTTCTGCCTGCGCCCGTTTCTGAAGGACCAGCTGCTGCTCGGCATCGCGGTCGTCATGATGTGCATGCCCGCGGCCACAAATACCGCCATCATCAGCTACGAATACGGCGGGGACGTCGAGCTGGCGTCCTCCGGCGTGTTTCTCACCACGCTGCTGGCCGTCGTCTCCATCCCCGCCCTCATGTATCTGCTGTTTCACTGAGCCCCGAGCAGCTTCAGCGCGTCGTCGGCAAAGCCGCCGATCTGCTTGTCCAGCATGGCCAGCAGCGCCGCCGCCTGCCCGGCGCGCGCCGGGTCCTCCCGCAGCGCGCGCAGGGCCCGCAGCTTGTCGAGCGTGGCCTGGTTCAGCCCCAGCGCGTTGTAGAAGTCGCTCTCGCAGGCGGCGCGCGCGGTGTCCTCCGGCTCCCGGTCGAACCCGAGCAGAAAGTCGGGCGTCGTGCGGAAATACCGCGCGATGCGGCAGACCGTCGCCGCCGACGGCGTCGTCGGTTCGCCGTGCTCCTTCGGGCGCAGATATTTCCGGATCGCCGGCCGGCTCACGCCCACGGCGTCCGCCAGCTCCTGGATGTTGATGGGCCTGCCCAGCTCGCTGTTGCCGTTCATCAGGTATGTCAGCCGCTTGCGGAACACGCCGTTCATGTCCGGCGTCTCCCCCGGCACATAGGTGTCCTTCGCGTCGATGCGCCGGCTTCGGCGCTTTTTTTCGTTCTCTTTCTCCGGTTCCATCGTCTAATGCTCCATTTTTTTATAATTTTCCGAAAACAGCCCTTGACTTTTCCGAATGCGTGTGTATACTAAAGTTACGTTAATAAATTTCGCAACTAATATTGCGGAATTTTTCTTTTCCCTTGCGTGTAACCATAGTTACGATAACAGTAAATCACATTCTTCTTGAATTGTCAAGCGAAAGGAGCTGCTTTTTATGCTGCTGAAACAAAATGGGGCGCGAAAGCTGCCGATCTGCGATCCGATGGACGCGCTCTGGGGGCGCTATCTGCAGGCGGTGTCGCGGGGCGAGCCGTTCGGGCTGACGGGGGAGGACTACGGGCGCGTGATGGAGCGCCGGAGCTGCGACGCGCGGGCGGCCGCGATCAGCCTCGACCTGGACCTGCGCGTGACGGGGCGCGCGCAGGCGGCGCGGCCCGCGGAGCCGGGCCGGTACGCGGTGCTGTCGGAGGAGATCCTGGCGGGCACGGCGCACGAGGTGGCCTGCATGAAATACCTGGGCTGCGTCCCGGACTATCCCGATACGCTTCTGCCGTATCTGAACGAGGACTGGTCGGTTTTCCGCTTCGCGCGGGAGGCCGACACCGCGCCCCTGCCGGAGCCGCTCCGCACCCGCCGCGCGCGGCGTCTGGCGTTCCCCGGCTAACGGAGAAAACCCGCAAAAATCGAAATGATTTTTGCGGGTTTTTGGTTTCTTTCCGGGACGGCTACTGGATGACAAATTTGACGGAGGTGTCGCCCTGCTCGTCCTTGCCGAATTCGTAGTCCTTGCCGGGCATGACCGCGTTGAGGGCGATGCCGACGATGGAGGCCACGGCCAGGCCGGAGAGGCTCACGACGCCGATCTGGATCGCGCCCGTCGAGGAGTAGGCGATGCCGATGGACAGGACCAGGATGAACGCCGCGACGAGCACGTTGCGGCTCTTGGTGAAATCGACCTTGTTTTCGACGACGTTGCGCACGCCGACGGCGGAGATCATGCCGTAGAGCACCAGCGACACGCCGCCGATGGTCGCCTGCGGCATGCACTCGATGATGGCCGCGAACTTCGGGCAGCAGGAGAAGACGATCGCCAGCACGGCGGCGATGCGGATGACGCGCGGGTCGTAGATCTTGCTCAGAGCCAGCACGCCGGTGTTTTCGCTGTAGGTCGTGTTGGCGGGCGCGCCGAAGAGGGCCGCCAGCGTGGTGGCGAGGCCGTCGCCCAGCAGCGTGCGGTGCAGGCCCGGATCCTCGATGAAGTTGCGGTGGCAGGTCGAGGAGATGGCGGAGATGTCGCCGATGTGCTCGACCATTGTGGCGAGCGAGATCGGGACGATGGTGATGACGGCGCTGAGGAGCAGCGCGTGGTCGACCTTGCCGGAGAACAGGCCGAATACGGTCTGGCTCTTGTGGATGGGAATGCCGATCCAGGCGGCGTCGCCCACGGTTTTGGCGAGATTGTCCCGCACGGCGGGGTCAAACGCGATGGCGACGAGGTAGGAGCCGACGACGCCGAGCAAAATCGGGACAATCTTGACCATGCCCTTGCCCCAGATGTTGGCGACGACAATGATGACGATGGCCACGAGGGCGATGCCCCAGTTGACGGTGCAGTTGTCCACGGCGCTCTTGGAGAGCGTCAGGCCGATGGAGATGATGATGGGCCCGGTGACGATCGGCGGGAAGTAGCGCATGACCTTTTTGCTGCCGAAGAGCTTGAACAGGGCCGCGAGGATGACGTAGACGAGTCCGGCGCACGCGACGCCGAAGCTGGCGTAGGGCAGCAGCTCCGGCTCCTTGTTCGGCGCGATGGCGAAGTAGCCGGCGAGGAATGCGAAGGACGAGCCGAGGAACGCGGGCACCTTGCCCTTGGACAGCAGATGGAACAGCAGCGTGCCGAGACCCGCGAACAGCAGGGTCGTGGCGACGTCGAGGCCCGTCAGCGTCGGGACGAGGACGGTTGCGCCGAACATGGCGAACATGTGCTGGAAGCCCAGCGCGAGCATCCGGGGCTTGCCGAGGGAGCGGGCGTCGTAGATGCCTTCCTCCGGGATCTGGGTTTTGGCCATTGGTTGACTCCTCTCTTTTCTTTCCGGGTCTCCGGGCGCATAAAAAAAGAACTGTGAAGATGGAAAAACCAAATTCACAATTCTGATTTTGGAAAACAGGAAACCTGTCTCTTCTCGGGAGAGACGAACGCCCGAAAACAAAAACGGGAGAGCCGTTCCGAAGCCGTCTTGCGAGCGTACATCATGGAACGTCCCTCCTTGCCTGTCGTTATCGATAGAGAATTATAACGGCCCCTGAGGGAAATTGCAACTGTGGATTCCTCCAAATTTCGACAGCCGGTTTTGCACGTTTTTTGTCTGCGGGGCGCGTAAAAAGGCTCCCTCCGGGACCGGCCGGGGAGGGAGCCTTTCGCTTTTTCGGTTTTCTCAGCAGAGCTTTGCGCCGGCGGGGATGGCGTCGTCCACCATGATGAGGTTCAGCTTCTCCTCGCCCTTTTCGGTGTGCACGGCGGACAGGAGCATGCCGCAGGATTCCAGGCCCATCATTTTTCTGGGCGGCAGGTTCACGATGGCGACAAGCGTCTTGCCGACGAGCGCCTCGGGCTCGTAGAATTTGTGGATGCCGGAGAGGATCTGCCGGTCGGCGCCGGTGCCGTCGTCGAGGGTGAAGCGCAGCAGCTTGTCGGACTTTTTGACGGCCTCGCAGGCCTTGACCTTGACGGCGCGGAAGTCGGACTTGCAGAAGGTGTCGAAATCGACGGATTCCTTCGCCAGCGGCTCCGTCTCCAGGGCGGGCAGCGCAGCCTTTTTGGCGGCCTGCTCGCGCTCGGTCAGCTCGGCGAGCGCTTTTTCCATGTCGAGCCGCGGGAAGATCGCCTCGGCCCTGCGCACCGACGCGTTTTCCGGCGTGACGCCCCATTTCGCGGCGGCGTCCCACGTCTTGCCTTCCTCCTCCGCGCCGATCTGCGCGAAGATTTTCCCGGCGGACTCGGGGATGAACGGCGTCAGCAGCGCCGCGCAGATGCGGATGGACTCGAGCAGGTTGTACAGAACCGACGCCAGGCGCGGACGGTTGGCGTCATCCCTGGCCAGCGCCCACGGGGCCGTCTCGTCGATATACTTGTTGGCGCGCTGGATGCACCGGAAGATCTCCTCGAGCGCGTTCTGGAACTGGTATTTCTCCATCTGCGCCTCATAGCGCCCGCGCAGGCCGGAGAGCAGCGCCTGCAGCTCGCCGTCCGGGTCGGCCGCGAGGCGGTCGGCGGGCAGCGTGCCGCCGAAATACTTCTCGATCATCGCCGTCGTGCGGGAGACGAGGTTGCCGAGGTCGTTGGCGAGGTCGGTGTTGATCGTGCTGATGAGCAGCTCGTTGGAGAAATTGCCGTCGGTGCCGAACGGGAAGGTGCGCAGCAGGAAGAACCGCAGCGCGTCCACGCCGAACATCTCGGCGAGCAGATACGGGTCCACCACGTTGCCCTTGGACTTGGACATCTTGCCGCCGTCCATGACGAGCCAGCCGTGGCCGTAGACCTTTTTGGGCAGCTCCATGCCCATGCTCATGAGCATGGCGGGCCAGATGATCGAGTGGAAGCGGACGATCTCCTTGCCGACGAAGTGCACGTCGGCGGGCCAGTACCGGTCGAAGTCGCGGTAGCGGTCGTTCATGAAGCCGAGCGCCGTCGTGTAGTTGAACAGGGCGTCCACCCACACATAGACGACGTGGCCCGGGTCAAAGTCCACGGGGACGCCCCAGGTGAACGACGTGCGCGAGACGCACAGATCCTCGAGGCCGGGATCGATGAAGTTGTTGACCATCTCGTTGACGCGGGACTTGGGCTCGAGAAAGTCGGTTGTCGTCAGCAGCTCGCGCACGCGGGAGGCGTATTTGGAAAGCCGGAAGAAGTAGGCCTCCTCCTCGGCGTCGTGCACCTCGCCGCCGCAGTCGGGGCACTTGCCGTCCTTGAGCTGGCTCTCGGTCCAGAACGACTCGCAGGGCGTGCAGTACTTGCCCTTGTACGAGCCCTTGTAGATGTCGCCGTTGTCGTACATCTTATGGAAAATCTTCTGAATGGCCGCGACGTGGTAGTCGTCCGTCGTGCGGATAAAGCGGTCGTTCGAGATGTTCATGAGCTTCCACAGGTCGAGAATGCCCTTCTCGCCCGCGACGATGTTGTCCACGAACTGCTGGGGCGTGACGCCGGCGGCCTTCGCCTTCGTCTCGATCTTCTGGCCGTGCTCGTCGGTGCCGGTCAGGAACATGACGTCGTAGCCCTGCAGCCGCTTGTAGCGCGCCATGGCGTCCGCCGCGACGGTGCAGTAGGTGTGGCCGATGTGCAGCTTGTCGCTGGGGTAATAGATGGGCGTTGTGATATAGAAGGTCTTCTTGCAGTTTTCACACATGGAAATGTCCTCTTTCCCGCCAGCGCCGAATGGAAGCGCTGGCTGTTCTTCCGGTATAATGTACCCCGTTTCCGGTTTTTTGTCAACTTCCGGAATCGCGATTGCTAAAAATGGGGTTCAATGGTATACTGTATTCGACACAGCGAATGACAACGCAAAGGAATTTGAGGCTTTACTTTTATGATACCATTCCATGAACCCACGATCGAGGACCGCGCGTGGGCCAGGCCGATTCTCTGGGCCTGCGGCTATCCGGGCGCGGAGTACACCTTTTCCAGCGCGTATCTCTGGTCGGGCTACTACGGCCGCGTTGCGGAGGTGGACGGCTATCTCGTCCAGGAGCGCGTCTACGGCAGCGAGGCCGTCTGCATCTATCCCGCCGGCTGCTGCGACGTCAGGGGCGTGCTGGAGAAGATCCTGGAGGACTGCCGCGAGCGGCATCTCACGCTGGCCTTCCAGTCGCTCACCGACGAGACGCGCGCCGACCTTGAGCGGCTCTATCCGGGCCGGTTCAGCTACTCGCCGGCCCAGGCGACATACGACTATCTCTACACGGTCGAGGCGCTGACCGAGCTGCGCGGCAAGCGGCTGCAGGCCAAGCGCAACCACTGCAACCGCTTCGCCGCGGAGAATCCCGGCTGGTACACCGTGCCCATCACGGCGGAAAACATCGGCCTGTGCTGCGAGGTCGAGCGCAGCTGGAAGGCCGACCGCGACGAGGCGCAGGCCGTGGAGTCGGAGGACATCGCGCTCGGGCGCGCGTTCGAGCACTTCGGCGAGCTGGAGATGGACGGGCTGCTCCTGTCCGACGGCACGCGGTTCGTGGCGTTTTCGATGGGCACGCGGATGAACGAGCAGTATTACGACGTACACTTTGAAAAGGCCCTGCCCGATTCGGAGGGCGCGTATTCCGTCATCAACCGGGAGTTTTCCCGGATGGTCGCGGGAAAATACCCGGAGCTGCGCTACCTCAACCGCGAGGACGACATGGGGCTCGACGGCCTGCGCCGCGCCAAGGAATCCTATCAGCCGGCGCTCGTGCTCAAAAAGTACGTGGCCGACTATCTGGGGGTGCTGTAATTGCGCTGCCGCGGAACGGGGCCGGACGATATTCCGCGCCTGACGGCGCTCTGGCGCGAGGCGTTCGGCGACACGGACGAGGAGATCGCCCGCTTTTTTGACGCGCTGTTTCCCGTCTGCGCCGGCTTCGGCGCGGAGGAGGACGGCGTGCTCGCGTCCATGCTGTTCGCGCTGCCCGTGACGCTCGCGCGCGGGCCGGAGACAAAAAAGGCCGCGTATTTCTACGCGGTCGCGACCGACCGCGCCTTTCGGGGCCGGGGGCTGGCGCGGGCGCTGATGGCCCACGCCGAAGCGCGGCTGCAAAGGCGCGGCGTTTCCTGCGCGCTGCTCGTCCCGGGCGAGCCGTCGCTCGTGCGCTTCTATGAGCCGCTCGGCTACAGGCAGCGGACGTTTCTGGACGAAAAGACCGCGGAGGGCGTCCGCGGGCGCGGTTCGGCGGAGCTGATCTCTTCCGCGGACTACGCGGGCCTGCGCGAAACGCTGCTCGCGGATGTGCCGCACGTGCGCTGCGGGCTTCCGCTGCTGGAATACGAGCGCGGGACGCGGGCGTTCTACGCGCTGCGGCTGGACGGAAAAACCGGCTGCGCGGCGGCCTCGATGGAGGACGGCCTCGCCGTCTGCGACGAGCTGCTGCCGGACGCGTCGATGCTGCCGGCGCTCATGACCGCGCTGCCCGCAAAGGCCTGCCGCGTCCGCTCGCCGGGCGGCGGCACGCCCTTCGGGATGGTCAAATGGCTGGACGGCGGCGGAGAGCCGCCCTATCTCGCCTTCGCGTTCGACTGACCCGGCCGCCGCGTCCATCCTCCGCCGTCTGATTGTGCGTTTTCCGTCTGTCATTCTGCAGCGCGCTGCAGAATGACAGATTTTTTTTGCCCCGTCTGGTTAAACGGCGTTTTCCGCCGGATCGGGCGCTCAGACGCCTTCCAGCAGCGCGGCTGCCCGCGCGCGCAGGCGGGTGAAGAAGTCCTCCGACACGGGGTAGCTTGTAAAGGACAGCGGCATCCCCGCCGTATCCTCCAGCAGGCGGCAGGCCGCCGGCCGGCCGAGCTTCTCCTCCAGCAGCCGCATCAGGCGCAGATCGTCCAGCGCCTGGCGCAGGACCATGCCGCGGACGGACTCGTACGCGGTCCCGTCCGGCGCGGGATAGACCAGAAACGCGTCGCCGGACGGAAAGGCCTCGCCGCCGTCCGTGACCCGGTAGGGGTCGATGTGCCCGCGGGAATAGGCGGAATTGTAGAAGTCAAAGCCCCAGTGGAGGAAGCCCTCGATGTTGAAATAGTAGAGCAGGACGCCCAGAATGCGGTTTCTGCCGCTCGGCAGGGCCATGAAGCGGTTCGGGACATCCACAGCCTGCGCCATGCAGTAGTAGACCCACAGGTGGGGCACCTGCGCCCGCAGGAACGGCTCCGCGTGATCGACGCTCACGACGGGGCGCGCCACCAGGCCCTTCTGATAAAACGCGTAGCTGCTGAGCGCGTCGAGCACATGGCAGCCGGCCAGCAGCCCGCGCACGGAGTCCGCCGCCCGCGCGAAGGACGCGAGCTGGTGCTCCTCGGGCTCGTCGGAGATGTGGAACCAGGTGTGCTCCAGCCAGCCCTCCTGCTGCAAAAACGCCTTGAGCGCGGGCAGGAACGCCTGCAGAAACACGGTGTATGCCCCGCCCGCCGCGGGGCTGCTCCAGCCGAAGATGACCTCGTTCGGCCCGTCCTCGGTGTCGGCATAAATCGTCGGCGCGCTGACCGCGCCCCACTGCGAGAACAGGTGCGCCATCTCCAGATACGCGACGCCCTGCCGCCGCGCCATCTGCGTCCAGCGCTGCAGCCGCGAGAAGTCGAACGCATATGCCCCGCCGCGCCGCCGGATGCCGACGAGCTGCACGGCGGTGCGCGAGCCGCCCGGCTCCATGTCCAGCGGCGGGGTGAAGACCGGCGTCAGCAGCATGTTGACGCCGTGCCGCACTGCACTTTGGACGAAATTCTCCGTGATGCGCCAGTACGCCTCGCTGAACACCGGCACGCGGTAGTAATCGGCAAGGCAGTCGGTGTGGAGCCACTCGGTATGCAGAAGCGTCTGCGGCGGGAGGCTCTGCCGCGAGACCGAAACGGTCAGCCGCTGCTGCCACAAAACCGCGCCGCCGCTGTCCCGCGCCAGAAACAGCACGCTGTGCTCGCCGGCGGGCGCGGCCCCGTCCACGTCGGCCCAGACGCTCCGCCACTGGCCCGGTACCGCCCGGAGCAGGCTGCCCGGCTGATACGGGAGCAGCAGGTCGGGGAACAGGCCCGGCTCGGTGCGCAGATAGCCCGCGTCCCGGACCGCGTGGCAGGGATAGGCGACCGGCACCAGCCCGACCGTGCGGAGCGTGACGGGCAGGTCGGATTCGACCTGCAGCGAAAAATCGCGGGTGAGGATCTCCATGTCGTCCGACCGGCAGCTGTACGCCAGCTGCACCGAGAGCGCCTCGCCCGCGAAGCCGCGCAGAACCGGCTCGCCGAGCGCGGGCGGTTCCCCGTCCGGAAAGACCTTTGCGAGACTGCCGACAAGTTTGAATATAAACTGTACCATCTGTGTTTTCCTCCGCAAGCTTGTCTGTTGACCGGCGCCGCAGTCCGCCGGCGGCCTGCCGGCAAACCGTTTTTGCACCTGCGCCGCGCCGTGCGCCTGCGCGGGCCCGAGGGCCCCGCGCGGCCGCCGCCGGAATGGAGAGAGCCGGTCGTGTGCGTTTTATTGTACACGGTAATCCGCGAAAAAGCAACGCTTCCGCGCGCGGCCTGCGGCGCGGAAAAATATGGCTTGACAGAACGGTTTATCGGTAGTAAACTGAGCGTAGTTTATCGGAAGTAAACTGACAGGAGGCGTCTGTATGCAGGAGGGCGGTCTGGGGGCCGTGGAGTCCCGTTTCGCGGATCTGATCTGGAGCCATGAGCCGCTGCGCTCGCGGGAGCTGGCGGAGCTGTGCGGAAAAGAGCTGAACTGGAACCGCTCCACCACCTATACGGTGCTGCGCAAGCTCTGTGAGCGCGGCATCTTCAAAAATGAAAACGGCACGGTCTCGTCCGTGCTGTCGCGGCAGGCGTTCTACGCCATGCAGACGGAGCGGTTCGTGGACGAGACGTTCGGCGGGTCGCTGCCCGCGTTCATCGCGTCCTTTACCGGCCGGAAGCCGCTGTCCGAAAAGGACGCGGCGGAGATCCGCCGCATGCTGGACGACGCCGGAAAGGAGTAGACCGTGGAGGCTGTGTTTCTGAAGGTCCTCAACATGGGCATCGCGGCCGGCTGGCTCATCCTGGCCGTGGTCCTGCTGCGCTTCCTGCTCAGAAAGGCCCCGAAGCGGCTCGTCTGCCTGCTCTGGGCCGCCGTGGCCGTGCGCCTGGCGTGCCCGGTCACGCTGCAGAGCGTGCTGAGCCTCATCCCGAGCGCGGAAACCGTCAGCCCCGACATGCTCTACGCGCAGAGGCCGGCCATCCAGAGCGGGATCGCGGCCGTCAACCGCGCGGTCAACCCGGTGCTCGCCGCCTCTCTTTCGCCCGAACCGGCGGCGAGCGCGAATCCTCTGCAGATTCTGACGGCTGCCGCCTGCCTGGTCTGGCTGCTCGGCCTCGCCGGGATGCTCGTCTATACCGCCGTCAGTTATCTGCGTCTGCACAGGCAGCTCGCCGCCTCCGTCTGCATCGGCGGCCGCGTATGGCTCTGCGACAACGTCCGGACGCCGTTCATCCTCGGCGTCGCAAGACCGCGCATCTGCCTGCCGTCCGGGATGGGCGAGGCGGAGCGGGAGCCCGTCGTCGCGCATGAGACGGCGCATCTGCGGCGTCTCGACCACATCTGGAAGCCGCTGGGCTTTCTGCTGCTCGCGGTCTATTGGTTCCATCCGCTCTGCTGGCTGGCGTACGCGCTGTTCTGCCGCGATCTGGAGCTGGCCTGCGACGAGTCGGTCGTGCGCACGCTGGATAAGCGCGGCGTGCTGGCCTACTCGGAAGCGCTGCTGGCCTGCAGCGCGCCGCATGAGCGCGTCGGCGCCTGCCCGCTGGCCTTCGGCGAGGTGGGCGTGAAGGCGCGCATCAAGGCCGCGCTGAACTACAAAAAGCCCGCGTTCTGGCTCGCCGCCGCGGCCGTGGCCGCGTGCGCCGCCGTGGCGGTGTGCTTTCTGACGGACCCCGCCGGCAAAAAATCCGCCGCGGCGCAGACGGCGGCGCTCGAAGCCGGAGACGTCTACGTCTCGTCGGAATGCCTGTACATGAACCCCCTCAGCTCCTTCTACGCCGCCGACGGCGACTCGGGCAGCCGGTATCTGATCGGCGCGGACAGCTTCACCGTCTCGGACCGCGCCACCGGCGCGCAGCAGGTTGTCTCCCCGGTCACATGGCGCTGGCAGGACTTTCCCTGGACCGACGCGGAGTGGAACGCGCTGTTCGACACCTCCGTCGGCAGCCTCGCCGATCCCTCGCAGCGCGATGCCGCGCCGCAATACCAGCCGCTGGGCGGCAGCAGCTTCCTTCTGCGCACAAACGGGCAGCTCTGGCTCGCCGCGACATACCGGCGCAGCGACGGAACGCAGTCCCTCTGGAGCATTTATACGCTGGTCCCGGAGTCGGAGGCTCCCGTCCGGGCGGCGGCCGCCGCGGCGTCTCAGAGTGCGGCGGGCAGCGCGGCGGCGTCCGACACACAGGCGGAGGTGTCCGCCGTAACGTCTCAGAGCGCGGCAGGCAGCGCGGCGCAGACCGACGCCGCGTCCGACGCGCAGGCGGAGGCGCCGGACTACACAATCCCGGCCGAGCTCATCGTCGACGCGACGCCGGGCATCGTATCGGAGCGGCCGGCCTTCGACGCGCAGTCGCGGGTGACGCAGGACGAGCTCGTCTCGCTGCACGGCTACGCGCTCGGCATGACCCTGGCCGAGACGCAGAAAATCTGGCCCATTCCGCAGGGCATGCTCGATTACGGCATCCGGATGACGCCGGAGCGCGGCAATACGGATCTCGTCGTCTATGTCGGGAACATGGACTACGTATTCCGGCCGTACGGGGACACCCGGCCGGGCGACTACGACAACTATACGCTGGACGAAATCTATTACGGAGAGACTTCTTTCTGCACGGCCAAAGAGGCGCTTCCCGTGCTCCGGGACATCCGCCTCGGGATGGCGATCGGGGACGCGCTCAAATCCCTGCCGGGAAACCACGTGCCGCAGCAGTGGGCGACCGATCAGCTCTACGGCGAACTCCGCCGGCCGAACAGCGCGGACCTCGCCTACCTCACGGAGCTCGGCTGGTATACCATCACAATCTACACCGACAGCGCCTGGCTCGACCTCACCTTCGGCTATTCCGGCAAGCTCTGGATCGCGACCGCCTACGCGCGCCGCAATGACGACCCCCTCGCAGACCTGAAGGACTGAGCGGGCGGGAAACAGGACCGTGAAGCATCGGAGCCTCCGCTCCGGTTCTTCACAGCCCTGTTATTTTTGTATCCATTGCGGCCGGCCGTTTTCCCGCGGCTTCGCTGCCGTAATTTTTTCTCGCCGGAAGCCGCGGCGTGTGGTAGGATAAGGACAGCGAACAAAGAAAGAAGGATGACGCCGCCATGAGTCAGGAAACACTGAATGAATGTATCCGCGAGGAAGAAACCTATCAGTTTCTCACCTTTTCCAACCGCGACGCGTGGGAGCTGGGCTGCTGCCTCCGGGAAGCCTGCGCGCAGATGGAGGGCCCGCTGGCCGTTGAAGTCGAGGTCAACCACGTCGTCGTATTCCGCTGCTATCCGGACGGCACGAACCGGAACAACGAGCTCTGGCTCCGGCGGAAGCGGAACACCGTCGATACGGTGGAAAAGAGCACGCTGCGCGTGTTCTGTGAGCTCGAGGCCTCGGGCGAGGACCTCCGGCGCGACTGGCTGCTCGACCCAATGGAATACGCGGCCTGCGGCGGCGCGTTCCCCATCCGCCTGCGCGGCGGCAGCGTGATCGGCGTCGCCGCCGTATCGGGCCTGCCGCACCTGCGCGACCACGCCGCGCTGATCGAGGGCATCCGCCGCTACTGGGAAAAGCATCCCGGCTGAACGGCGCCCCAGACGTCGGACCGTGCGGAAACAACCCCATTGTCATTCTGAGCGCAGAGAAGAATCTTGCTGCCCGTTTGCATGAGATTCTTCGTCGCTGACGCTCCTCAGAATGACAGATGGGGGACAGGCGGCGGGGGGGCAAAAAGAGGCTGTGAAGACGCCGGAGCGGAGGGCTCCGGGGCTTCACAGCCTCTTGTCAGGCGGTTTTCAAGCAGCGGGGGATCAGAGCGTCTTTTCCCACAGGCCGTGGAGGTTGCAGTAGGCGTAGACGGCAACGGGGGTTTCGCCGTTCAGAACGAATTCGGCCGCGGGGGCGTCGCCGGGATGGAGGCAGCGGCGCTGGCCGCCGTTTTCGGTGCAGAGGTAGATCCACTGGATGTAGTGCGCCTCCGTCATCGGGTGCTCGGCCGAGCCGACGCGCACGCGGACGATGTCGCCGTCCACGGTGACGACCGGGACGTGCTTTTCCTGGCTGGCGTCGGTCGTGTTCGGGACGAGCAGCTTCATCGGCTGGCCGCAGCAGGCCAGCTCGCCGCCGCCCTCGCGGATGAGGCCCACCAGGTTGCCGCAGAGCTCGCAGAGATAAAATTTACGTTCGCTCATAAAAATACCCCTTTTCTTATTCCGGCATCCGCGTCGCCGCGATGAGGCCGTTGTTATCCAGCTTTGCCAGCTCCCGCACACGGCTAAGATCCAGGCCGAGCGCCGCGGTGATGCGCTTGCCGTAGTCCTCGTCCGCGAGCAGGCAGTGGACCGCGTGGCGGTACTTGATGTTCTCGGTCACGGGCGCGATATTGCGCGCGGTGTTCTCGATGAGCAGCTGCTTCTTGTCCTCGGTCATGACGCGGTAGAGGTCGCCGCCCGCGCGGAAGCAGTCGTCGGTCGGGTCGTCCTTCGGGTCATAGCGCCACATCGCGCCCTCGAGCGCCAGCGGCGGCTCCATCACGTCGGGCTGCGCCGTCCAGGCGCCGTAGCTGTTGGGGCTGTAGGCGGGCGCGCCGCCGTAGTTGCCGTCCACGCGCATCGCGCCGTCGCGGTGATACTCGGCGATGCCGCCCTTGACGCCCTTGGCCTGGTTGACGGGGATGAGGTTGTGGTTGACGCCCAGGCGGTAGCGCTGCGCGTCGCCGTAGGCGAACAGGCGGCCCTGCAGGAACTTGTCCGGCGAGAAGCCGATGCCGGGAACCACATGCGCGGGCGTAAACGCGGCCTGCTCCACCTCGGCGAAGTAGTTTTCGGGGTTGCGGTCGAGCACGAGCTCGCCGACCTCGATGAGCGGATACTCCGCGTGACGCCAGATCTTCGTGATGTCGAACGGGTTTTCGTAGTGGTTCCGGGCCTGCTCCTCGGTCATGATCTGCACGTACATCGTCCACTTCGGGAAATCGCCGCGCTCGATGGCGTCGTACAGGTCCTTGCCGTGGTATTCGCGGTCCATGCCGGCGATCTTTTCGGCTTCCTCGTCGGTGAGGTTCTTGATGCCCTGCTGGGTCTTGAAGTGGAATTTGCACCAGACGCGCTCGTTTTTCGCGTTGTAGAACGAGTAGGTGTGCTCGCCGAAGAAGTGCATGTTGCGGAAGGAGGCGGGGATGCCCCGGTCGGACATGACGACGGTGGTCTGGTGGAAGGTCTCGGGCAGCAGCGTCCAGAAGTCCCAGTTGTTCTGCGCCGAGCGGCGGCCCGTGCGCGGGTCGCGCTTGACCGCGCGGTTGAGGTCGGAGAAGTTGTGCACGTCGCGGATGAAGAAGGTGGGCGTGTTGTTGCCGACGAGATCCCAGTTGCCCTCCTCGGTGTAGAACTTCACGGCGACGCCGCGGATGTCGCGCTCGGTGTCGGCCGCGCCGCGCTCGCCCGCGACGGTGGAGAAGCGGATGAAGAGATCGGTCTGCTTGCCCGGCTGGAGGACCTTGGCCTTCGTGAACTGCGAAATATCGTGCGTGACGGTGAGGTGTCCGTAGGCGCCCCAGCCCTTGGCGTGCATGCGCCGCTCGGGAATGACCTCGCGGTTGAAGTGGGCCATCTTCTCCATCAGCCACACGTCCTGCATCACCACGGGGCCGCGCGGGCCGGCGGTAATCGCGTTTTCGTTGTCGGCGACGGGAGCGCCCGCCTCGTTGGTAAGTTTTTTGATTTCGTCCATCATAACAAGTCTCCTTTCCGATTTTTGCCGGGATTTCCGGCGCTCACAGCGCGCCGAACAGATCGTTCAGCGCCTCTGTCATGGTGGGGTGGTTGTAAATGCTGTCCCGCAGGACGGTGTAGGGAAGCTTCGCGTCCATGCAGAGCTTGACAAGGTTGATCATCTCCTGCGACTCGGCGCAGAAGAAGTGCGCGCCCAGAATGAGCCCGGTGTCCGCGTCCACGATGGCCTTGAGCAGACCCGCGGGCCGCTGCAAAACCTGCGCCTTGGGCACGGCCGCCGCGGGCAGCCGCGCGATCTTCACGCGGAAGCCGGCCTTGACGGCCTCCTCCTCGGACAGGCCCACGCGGGACATGGGGGGATCGAGGAAGACCGTGTAGGGCACCGCGCCGCGGTTTTTCGTGGTGCGGCTCCCGTCCGCCAGCAGCTGGGACTTCACGATGCGGAAGTCGTCGAGGGAGATGTAGGTGAACTGCAGGCCGCCCGCGACGTCGCCCATCGCCCAGATGTGCTCCGCCGTGGTGCGCAGATGCTCGTCCGTTTTCACGGCGCCGCGCTCGGTCAGCTCCACGCCCGCGGCCGCGAGGTTCAGCTCCGCGACGTTGGGCCGGCGGCCGGTGGCCACGAGGATCGCGTCGGCCTCGACGGTCCGCTCGCCGTCTCCGGTCTGCAGCTTCAGCGCCGCGCGGTCGTCGGAATCGCGCACGGACAGGAGCTTCGCGCTCCGCACGACCGTCACGCCGCGCGCCGTCAGGCTCTCGAGCACCGACTGCGCCACCTCCGCGTCCTCGCGGGGGATGAACGCCTCGCCGTCCTGGATGATCGTGACCTGGGAGCCGAAGTTGGCGAAATACGAGGAGAACTCCAGCCCGATGTAGCCGCCGCCGACGATCGCCAGATGCCGGGGCAGCTTGTCGCGCGCCATCAGCGTCTCGCTGGTATAGGCGAACCGGCTCTCGCGCAGGCCCTCGACCGGCGGGATGAACGGGCGCGAGCCGGTGTTGAGGAAGAAGCGCTCGCCGTGCAGCTCCTCGGACGTGCCGTCCGGATAGCGCACGAGGACGGTGTGCGCGTCCGTGAAGGACGCCGCGCCGGTCAGCACCGTGACGCCGGCGGAGACGGCCTTGGCGTAGTTTTTCTGCCGCAGCATGGCGGTGAGGCGGTTCTTCTCCGCCACGGCGTCGCGGTAGCGCGCGGATTTCTCATAGAAGCCGCCGCCCTGCGCGGCGGACAGCCGCGCGCTGTGCTCGAGCGATTTCGTCGGGATGCAGGCGACGTTGATGCAGGTGCCGCCGTACATGCCCGCGTCCTTTTCGATGAGCGCCGTGGGCTGGCCCGCCTGCGCCAGCGCGCCCGCGAGCGTCTTGCCGCCCTTGCCGAAGCCGAGGATGATGTTGGTAAAGCTCTTCATAAACAAGACTCCTTAATCAAATAAATCCAGCAGATAGCCGTAGCCCTGCGTTTGCATTTGCTCATACGGCACGAACCGCAGCGCCGCGCTGTTGATGCAGTAGCGGACGCCGTTGGGCGACGCCGGGTCGCCTTCGAACACGTGGCCGAGGTGCGAATCCCCGGCGCGGCTGCGCACCTCAGTGCGCGTCATGCCGAAGCTGTCGTCGGTCCGCTCCACCACGGCCGGCTCCTCGATGGGCGCGGAGAAGGCGGGCCAGCCGCAGGCGCTGTCGAACTTGTCGAGCGAGGAGAACAGCGGCTCGCCCGTGGCCGCGTCCACGTAGATGCCCTTGCCGTGGAAGTCCCAGTACTTGTTCGTGAACGGCTGCTCGGTGGCGCTCTGCTGCGTGACGCGGTATTGCTCGTCTGTGAGCGTCTGCCGGAGCGTGTCCTGATCCGGCCTCCGGTAGTCGCCGGGGTCGATGCGCAGATTGGCGTAGCGCGCGATCTCGTCGAGCGGGATGTGGCAGTAGCCGTTCGGGTTCTTGTCCAGATAATCCTGGTGGTATTCCTCGGCCGGATAGAAGTTGCGGAGCGGGCCGATCTCCACGGCGAACGACTCCGTCCGTCCGGCCTCCAGCGCGGCGATGCGCTCCACCGTCTGCTTTGCCGCGTCGTTCGTGTAATACACGCCCGTCTGATACTGGCTGCCGACGTCGTTGCCCTGCCGGTTCTGCACCGTCGGGTCGATCACCTGGAAATAGGCCAGCAGCAGCGCGTCGAGGCTGACCTGCTCCGGGTCGTACTCCACGCGCACCGTCTCCCGGAAGCCGGTTTTCCCGGTGCAGACGGTCTTGTAGTCCGCGTCGGCCTCACCCGTGCCGTTGGCATAGCCGCTGACGGCGCCTGTCACGCCGGGAATGGACTGCATGAGCTTCTCCATGCCCCAAAAACAGCCACCGGCCAGATAGATCACATTCGCGGGGTCGCCTGAAAAATCCATGACAGCCATCTCCTTCTGCGCGGCGGAGGCGTCCGTCCCGCCCGTCCGCGCGCAGCCCGCGCAGAGAAGGCACAGGGCCAGGACCGCGCCCAGGGCCCGCAGCTTTGTCCGGATGGGAAACACCTCCGATTTCTTTTGGGCAGCACCGCGTAATTCGCGCCTGAAATTGTGCGGGATTGCCCTTGACGTCTTGGTTTCATTATAATATGATAGAAAAAATACGTCTGTCGAAATTTCTACACGGTCGGGGGGAATTCGGATGGAGCACTATATCGGGCTGTACACGGAAAACCCGCTTTTCGCGCACGTCGGGCAGCAGGAGGTGCTGCCGCTGCTGCAGTGCATGCAGGCGCAGAAGCGCGTCTACGACCGGGGCACGTGGATCTTTGCCGAGGGCGAGCGGTCGTTCCAGGTCGGGATCATCCTCACCGGCCGCATCAACACGGTCTACGAGGACGTGCTGGGCGGCCGCAGCATCATCGATACGATGCAGGAGGGCGAGATCTTCTGCGACGCGTTCAGCTGCTCGACGGAGCAGCGCATGCCCGTCGGCGTCATGGCGCAGACGGACAGCGCCGTGCTGCTCATCGACGTGCAGCGCATCCTGCACACCTGCGCCAACCGCTGCCAGTGCCACCAGCAGCTCTCGGAGAACCTCATCCACATCCTCGCGGACAAGTACATGGCCATGAGCCGCAAAATGGTGCACCTGTCCGAGCGCACGACCCGGCGGAAGCTGCTGTCGTATCTCGCCGAGCAGCAGCGCATGGCCGGCGGGAATCCCTTCGAGGTGCCGTTCAACCAGCAGGAGCTGGCCGACTATCTGTTCGTGGACCGGACAGGCCTCTCGGCGGAGTGGAACCGGCTCAAGCGGGAGGGCTTTCTGCGCGCGCAGGGGCGGCTGTGCTCGCTGAGCATCCCGGCGCCCGCCGGCGCGGCGGAGCCGGATGGGGGAGACTATTTACAAAATCCCGCGCGGCGGGTATAATAATGTCACGGAAAACCGCGATTTGAAAAGGAGTTATGATTATGCATCTGGATCATGAGGAGCATACCCATTCCCACGAGCATTCCCACGAGGCGTTCCACGAGCACAGCCACGAGGGCTGCGCGGAGCCCATCCACTGCGGCGAGGGCCTGAGCTGCGCCGACTGCGGCCGCGAGCAGGTCAGCCCGCGCGACGAGCTGATCGCGCTCATGAAATACATGGTCGGCCACAACGCCTCGCACGCGCAGGAGCTGCAAAAGCTGGCCGAGCAGGTGAACGCGCTCGGCGAGACCGCCGCCTACGAGCAGATTCTGCAGGCCGTCGGCGACTTTGAAAAGGGCAACCTGCGCCTGTCCGCGGTGCTCGCGTCCATGACGAAGTGACGCGGGCAAAAACGATCTGCTGACTGGAGGTTTCAGACATGTGCTTATCTACCGTCTATCGGGGCGAACAGAAGCCCGAAAACATCGTGCTCACCAACGTGCAGCGCATTGACTGCCAGCCCGGACAGGTGCTGCTGACCGATCTGCTCGAGCGGCAGGCCGTCGTCGTGGGCGAGCTGGTATCGGTGGACCTCGTGAACAACGTCGCGATCGTCCGCGAGCGGGCAGACGCGTGAAGCAGTACGAGCTTGTGCGGGAAATTCTCAATTCCTGCGCCAACAATCAGATGCGCGACGTGTTTTTTGAGGAGATCGAGACGGACGACCCGCTCGCCTATCTCCAGGCGCGCTTCGCGGGCCGGCCGTGCAGCTTCCGCGTCGATGCCGTGCGCCCCGGCGCCGTCACCATCTACGCCGAGCACGGCGGACTCACCGAAAAATACCTGTTTACCGAGATCTAGGACAGCACCGCACAATTCCAGGCGCGGAATTGCGCCGCCGGATTTTTCGTCAGATGCGTCAATAAGCGCAGCGAATCCTTTGCGGATTCGCGGGCATTTTGGGCGCATAGGACGGGAAGAATGCAGGCAAGACCGTGCCTGAGGCGTCGGCCGCGCGCTGCGCGGTGCTGCCCCCAAACCCCTCCGCGCCCCCTTTGGCGGCGCCCGGAGGGGCTTTTCGTAATAAATATTACCGGTCTTTAGCAACTAAAAGTTGCTCCCTAAGTTGCGAAAACTTGCGGATAATCCGGCAATAGTCCGATATTTTCTGCGAAATTTGTCTTGTATTCATCGGTAAATTGTGCTACGATAAACTGGTATGAGAATGGGCCGCGCCGCCTGATTTGGGCGGCGATGCAGCGGTTCGCGCCGCAGGAGGAGCACGCCGTGAGTGTTGCCGAAATCTACAAAAACCGCGCCGCGTTTTCTTTTGAAGTCTTTCCGCCCAAGACGGACGGCGGCATGGAGAAGCTCTGCGGAGCGGGCGGCGTGCTGGAGCGGCTCTATGCCATGCGCCCCGACTATATCTCCTGCACCTACGGCGCCGGCGGCGCCAACGTGGGCAAGAATCTCGAGGTGCTGCGCAAAATCAAACAGGACGGCAGGACCGTTCCCGTCACCCACTTCACCTGCATCGGCGGCACTAAAGCCGACATCCGCGAGAAGCTCCAGACCTATCTCGACTGCGGCATCGACCACATGCTGGCGCTGCGCGGCGACCTGCCCTACGGCTGGACGGGCACGAACGGTGAGCTTCATTACGCAACGGAGCTGGTGAAGTTCGCGCGTCAGGAATTCGGCGACAAATTCACGATCGCGGTCGCCGGCTCGCCCGAGGGCCACATCCAGTGCCGCAGCCTCGAGGCCGACATCGCCTTCCTCCGGCAGAAGCAGGACAACGGCGCGGACTTTATCATCACCCAGCTCTGCTGGGATATGGACGCGTTCCGCCGCTGGCTCGAGGCCATCCGGCGCGCGGGCGTCCGCCTGCCTGTGGACGCGGGCATCATGCCGATCACCACGATCACGGGCACGCTCACGAACGCCCTGTCCCGCAACGCCTGCGTGATGGACCGCCGCCTGTCCGAGCTCATCTCCCGCTACTGGCTCTTCCCCAACCCCTACGCGCCGGAGGACGCCATGGCCGAGCAGAAGAAGGAGGATTTCCGCAAGGCGGGCCTCGACTACACCGTCCGGCTCATCGACGAATACCGCGCCTGCGGCGTGGACGGCATTCATTTGTACGCACTCAACAAATACGAGGACGCGGCCTATGTCGCGCAGGGCGCGGGGCTGCTCGGAGATCTCTGAACAAGACCCGCGCGTCAGACGGCGGCTTTTTCACGGCCCCGTCCGACTGATTTTTGGAAGGAGCATCCTTCATGGCAACACATACCATCGCGGTGGCCGGCAAGGGCGGCGTCGGAAAGACGACGACCTGCGGCCTCATCATCGACGAACTCTGCAGGCAGAACAAGGGGCCCATCCTGGTGGTGGACGCCGACGCGAATTCCAATCTCAACGAGGTTTTGGGCGTGGAGGTGGAGACGACGCTCGGCGACATCCGCGAGGAGATGGCCCACGCCGAAAAGGACGGGACGATGCCCGCCAGCATGACGAAGGCCGACTACGCCGAGATGAAATTCGGCTCGGCGCTCATCGAGGAGGACGATTTCGACATGCTCGTCATGGGCCGGACGCAGGGCAAGGGCTGCTACTGCTTTGTCAACGGCGTGCTCAAGACCCAGATCGACAAATATGCCGGCAACTACCGCTATCTCGTCATCGACAACGAGGCGGGGCTCGAATATCTGAGCCGGGGCACCCTGCCGCACGTCGATACCATGCTGCTCATCTCCGACTGCTCGCGCAGAGGCGTGCAGGCCGTCGGGCGGATCGCGGAGATGATCCGGGAGCTGGAGCTCAGACCCGCGGAAATGAAGCTCATCATCAACCGCGCGCCGGGGGGCGTTCTGAACGCTGGCGTGCAGGAGGAGATCGGGCGGTTCGGGCTGGAGCTGATCGGCGTGCTGCCGCAGGACGAGCTGGTCTACGAATACGACTCGGAGGGAAAGCCCTCCTCCAAGGTGCCGGATTCCGCGCCGGTCCGCCTGGCCGTGCGGGAGATCATGCGGAAGCTATCCTTGTAAGTAAACCGTCAATTTTTTGAATAGGGGGATTTCAAATCATGCCTTTTGTTCCCAAAAAGCAGGCTTACAGCGCCAGAATCAACGAAGTGACACTTGGCGTTGGCGAAAAAGCCATCAAGCTCGGCGGCCAGAACGTGCTGCCGTTCTACACCTTCGACGAGGCGATCACCAACGCGCCGAAAATCGGCGTCGAGCTGACCGACTTCGGCATGTCCGAGTACGGCATGCCCGGTGAAAAGGCCTTCTACGAGGGCTGCGCCAGCGTTGTGGACATGGCGAAGCGGGCCGAGACCATGGAGGGCGCGTCCTTCCTGTGCCTCCACTTCGAAGGCGCCGATCCCAACGGCGCGAACAAGTCCGTCGAGGAGTGCGTGAAGCTGGCGAAGGACGTGTCCGACGCCGTCACCATGCCCATCGTCATCATGGGCTGCAAGAACGTGGAAAAGGACACCGAGCTCTTCGGCGCGGTCGCCGAGGCGCTTGCCGGCAAGAACATCCTCGTTTTGTCCGCGCGCGATGAAAACTACAAGACCGTCGGCGCGTCCGCCGGCCTGGCCTACAACCAGAAGGTCGGCGCGGAATCCGCCGTCGACATCAACCTTGCCAAGCAGCTCAACACCGTCATGACCCAGCTGGGCGTGAGCGGCCAGAGCATCGTCATGAACATCGGCTCCGCTGCCGCGGGCTACGGCTACGAATACGTCGCCTCCACCCTCGACCGCATCCGCGACGCTGCGCTCAAGCAGTCCGACACGATGCTGCAGATGCCGATTATGACGCCGGTCTCCTCCGATACCTGGAGCGTCAAGGAAGCGGTCATGTCGGAGGCGGAGATGCCCGAGTGGGGCAGCCAGGAGGAACGCGGCGTGGAGATGGAAATCACCACCGCCGCCGCCGTTCTCGCCGGCGGCGCCGACGCGGTCATCATGCGCCATCCCGCCGCCATCGCGACCATCGCCAAGATGATCGCGGCGCTGATGTAAGGAAGGAGGAACAACATTATGGCAGTCAAAGGTCTGGATATTTTCAAGCTCTCTCCCAAGAAGAACTGTAAGGAATGCGGCTCCCCCACCTGCATGGCGTTCTGCATGAAGGTCGCCCAGGGGTCCGTCACCATCGACAAGTGCCCGTATATGTCCCCGGAGGCGCTCGCGCTGCTCTCCGAGGCCACCGCGCCTCCCATGAAGACCGTCGAGGCCGCCGGCCACAAGCTCGGCGGCGAAACGGTGCTGTTCCGCCATGAAAAGACGTTCGTCTCGCGCAACCTGTTCGCGGTCAGCCTGTGCACCGGCATGGACGACGCGGCCGTGGACGCGAAGCTGGCCGAGATGAAAACGGTCGATTACGAGCGCATCGGCGAGCGCGAGTACGTGGAAATGGTGCTCGTCCACGGCAAGGACAACGGCGAGCGTCTGGCCGCGCTCTGCAAAAAGGTCGCGGACACGGGCCGCGGCGTCATCATCGACTGCGAAAACGCCGAGACCGCAAAGCAGGCCGTGGAAGCCGTCAAGGATACCAAGCCCATCCTCAACGGCGCGAACGGAGAAAACTACGAGGCCATGAGCCAGCTTGCCCAGAGCGCGGGCATCGTGCTCGGCGTGCGCGGCAAGAGCCTGAGCGAGCTGCACGACACCCTCGAGGCGCTCGAGAAGGCGGGCAACAAGAATCTCGTCGTCGATGTGACCGGCGCGACCGTGAAGGAGACCTTCATGAACGCCGTCGAGGTCCGCCGCGCGGCGCTGCACGACAACGACCGCACCTTCGGCTATCCCTCCATCGTGAATCTCGCGAAGCTCTGCCCGGGCGACGTGCATCTGCAGACCGCCCTCGCCGCTGTGTTCACGCTCAAATACGGCTCCGTCATCGTCATGGAGACGATCCGCAACGCCGAGGCGCTTCCGCTCTGCGGCCTGCGCCAGAACATCTTCACCGACCCCCAGAAGCCGATGAAGGTCGCCCCCGGCATCTATCCCATCAACGGCGCCGGCCCCGGCGATCCCTGCGCGCTGACGGTGGACTTCGCGCTGACCTACTTCCTCATCTCGGGCGAGCTCGAGCGCTCCAAGGTGCCCGTCAACCTGCTCATCACCGACGCCTCCGGCATGTCCGTCCTGACGGCCTGGGCCGCGGGCAAGTTCTCGTCCTCGACCGTCAAGAAGTTCATGGACGAGTCCGACGTCGCCTCCAAGATCAGTAACCGCACGCTCATCATCCCCGGCAAGGTCGCCGTGATGAAGGGCGAAATCCAGGACAAGCTGCCCGACTGGAACGTCGTCGTCGGCACGCGCGAGGCGGTCGAGATCGTCAAGTTCCTGCGCGACGGCGAGCACATCAAGGCCGCCGAGGCGGCTGCCGCCGCCAAGAAGCCGGCCGAGGACAAGAAGCAGGCCGACGACGTCAACGCGCCGCTCAACTTCGAAAAAATCTCCGCCTCCATTCCGAAGATCGAGGTCGTGGACATGGGCGTCGCGTACAAGCAGCGCGACCCGAACTCGCCCAAGTTCGTCACCATCGGCGAGCGCATCCACTGCATCAGCCCGGTCATCCGCGAGGCCATGAACACCATGAACCCCGCGCCCATTCTGCAGCGCGCGGCCGAGCAGATCAAGGCCGGCGCGACCTACCTCGACGTGAACATCGGCCCGGCCGAATCCAACGGCCCCGAGCTCATGACCTGGGCGGTCAAGCTTCTGCAGGAGAACTTCAACAACGTGCCGCTGGCCCTCGACACCGCCAACAAGCGCGCCATCGAGGCCGGCATCAAGGTCTATAACCGCACGAACGGCAAGCCGATCGTGAACTCCGCCGACGCGGGCTCGCGAATCTCCAACATCGACCTCGCCGCCGCGAACGACGCCATCGTCATCGCCCTCTGCTCCGCCGACGGCATCGCCAAGGACAACGACGAGCGCATGACGCACTGCCACCACATGCTCGAGCGCGGACTGTCGCTCGGCATGGAGGCCACCGACCTCTGGTTCGACCCGCTGTTCCTGGTCGTCAAGGGCATGCAGGACAAGCAGATGGACGTGCTGAACGCCATCCGCCTGTTCGCCGACGAGGGCCTGAAGTCCACGGGCGGCCTGTCCAACAACTCCAACGGCGCGCCGAAGGCCGTGCGGCCGATCATGGACTCCGCGCTTGTCGCCATGGCCATGATGCAGGGCCTCACCTCCGCGATCGTGAACCCGAACGACCTGCGCCTGATGGAGACGATCAAGTCCTGCGACATCTTCAAGAACCACGAGCTGTATTCCGACTCGTATCTCGAAACCTAACCTCATCAAATAGAGCGCGCGATCCCTGCCTGCCGACGGCCGGCAGGGATCGCGCGCGCAAAGGATTATTATGTATCAGGTAACCTTCCGGTTTGAAAATCAGGAGCAGGTGCGGGTGTTCGCCGCGCCCGACGCCACCCTTCTCGAGGCGGCCCGCGACGCCAACGTGGCCATCGACGCGCCCTGCGGCGGCAACGGCTCGTGCGGCAAATGCCGGGTGCAGCTGCTGGAGGGCGAGCTGGAGAGTCCGCGGACCGCGCACATTTCGGAGGAGGACTACGCCGCCGGCTGGCGGCTGAGCTGCGCCAGCCGCATCACCTCCGACGTCGTTGTGCTGGTGCCCGACATTGCCTCCGCCTATAAAAGCCGCATGAAGACCGCCGACCTGTCCACAGGGGCGGAAATCGCGATCTTCGAGCGCCTGCAGGCCGACATCCGCGCCGCCGGGATCGGCTTCGGCAACAATTTCGCAAGCTATCTCGTGGAGATGACGCCGCCCACGCTCGACGACACCATGCCCGACGTGGAGCGCATGATCCTCGCGGTCAAGGCCGCGGCGGGCTGCGAGGAGGCCGCGCTGGCCTTCAACGTCGTGCAGAAGCTCTCCAAGGTGCTGCGCGAGTCCGATTTCCGCGTGCGGGTGCTGGGCGTGCACAAATTCGGCTGGTTCCGCGTCTACGAGGTGCTGCCCGCCGACGACCCCACGCCGCTCTGCGGCTGCGCCATCGACATCGGCACCACCACGGTCTCGGCCGTCCTGGCGGATCTCAAAACCGGCAGGCTGCTGGCCAAGGCGTCCGCCGGCAACGGGCAGATCCGCTACGGCGCGGACGTCATCAACCGCATCATCGAGCAGTCGAAGCCGGGCGGCTACAAGCGGCTTCAGGACGCCATCGTCCGGGAGACGCTGACCCCGCTCATCGAGACCATGTGCCAGAGCGCGCACATCCGCCCCAAGCGCATCCTGCGCTTCTGCATCGCCTCCAACACCACGATGAACCATCTGCTGCTGGCGGTGGACGCCAGCCCCGTGCGGATGGAGCCGTATATTCCCACCTTCTTCCGCTGGAGCGGTCTCAAGGCCCCGGACATCGGTCTGCCGGGCAACCACAGCGCCAGCGTCATCCTCACGCCCAACATCGGCTCCTATGTGGGCGGCGACATCACCGCGGGCGCGTTCGCGAGCCTGCTGTGGAACCGGGAGGAGTATTCCCTGTTCATCGACCTCGGCACCAACGGCGAGATCGTCTTCGGCAACCGGGACTTCATGATGGCCTGCGCCTGCTCGGCCGGCCCGGCGTTCGAGGGCGGCGACATCTCCTGCGGCATGCGCGCCACCGACGGCGCGGTCGAAGCGGTCCGGATCGACCGCGGGACGCTGGAGCCGGAGGTGCGCGTCGTGGGCGCGCCGGGGCAGAAGCCCGTCGGGCTCTGCGGCTCCGGCATCATCGACGTGATCGCCGAGCTGTACCGCGTCTCCGCCATCTCCCCGAAGGGCGAGTTCACGCGCGAGGGCCTGCGCATCCTGACCGACCGCCACGGCATGAAGCGCTATGTGCTGGCCTTCCCCGACGAGAGCGACACCGGCCGCGAGGTCTCCATCACGGAGGTGGACATCGGGTCCTTCATCCGCGCCAAGGGCGCGATCTTCTCCGCCATCAGCATCCTGCTGTCGTCTCTGGACATGGACGTCAGCGTGCTCGAGCATATCTTCGTGGCCGGCGGCATCGGCAGCGGCATCAACATGGAAAACGCCGTCCGCATCGGCATGTTCCCGGATGTGGAACGCGAGAAATTCACCTACATCGGCAACTCCTCGCTGGCCGGCGCGTACGCCGCCGTCGTCTCGGACGAGGCGCGGGAAAAGATCTACGCGCTCGCCGCGAACATGACGTATATGGAGCTGTCCACCAACCCGCGCTACATGGACGAGTTTGTCGCGGCCTGCTTCCTGCCGCACACCAACCGCGAGCTCTTCCCGTCGAGCGTGCAGGAGTGACCGCCGGAGCGGCGGGCGCGAAACACATTTGCGCCGCGGGCGCAGACACTGCGAGGCTTTGAAAACATGGAGCTGGAAAACAACAAGGAAGAGGTCCCGTTCGCGCACTACGAGGCGCTTTTTGAAAAGCTGAAGCCGGAGGCGGCCCCCGCGCCGTTCGACGGCGCGGCGTTCTGCCTGACGCTGCTGGGCGAGCGCTGCCGGATCGCGTGGCCGGACTACGCCATCACCGCGGACGATCCCGGCGCCTACGCCCTCTCGAGCCTGCCCGCGCAGACGTTTCTGCTGCGCTTTCTGCTCGAGGGCGCGCCGGCCGGACCGTTTACCGAATACAAAACCTTCCGCGAGCTGCCGTGGGGCGAGATGTACATCACGCCCTACACGGGCCGGGTGCTCAAACGCGCGGCGTTCACATTCGGCGGAAAGCTCCCGCAGTTCCGCGCGGCGTGCGAGGCGCTCGGCGCCGTGCCGGTGCCCCACGGCGACGCGGGCTATCGGTTCGAGCTGCTGCCCGGCTATTTCATGCAGCTGCTCCTGTGGGCGGGGGACGAGGAATTCCCGCCGTCGGCGCAGGTTTTGTATTCCGACAACTTTATCCGCTTTGCCGCCGAGGACCGGGTGGTCGCAGGCGACATTCTGATCTCCGCCGTGCGCGCGAAGCTGCCGAAGCCCGGCTGCTCCGCGGGCGCAAACGGCGCGGGATGATAAACTGCACAGGCGGCGGCAGAAGCGGAAGGCCGCTGTTCCCGCGGCAGCACTTATTTTACCCCGGGGGAGTTGAAGGGTCTTCGGGGAAAATCGAAGGAGGATTCACAATGGCAATCAAGTTCCAGGATGGCAGGTATGTGGACGAAAACGGGCGCGTGACGCTCGATCCGACCGTCTACAAGGACTGGCAGATCGCGGAGGAGGCGGAAAAAACGCTTCCGTCGGTGGAGTATTTCCGCGAAAAGCTCGGGCTGCTGCCCGAGGAGATCATTCCCTACGGCAACACCCCGAAGCTCGACTTTATGAAGATCATGAAGCGCCTGGAAAATAAACCGAACGGCAAGTTCATCGAGGTCACGGCCATCACGCCGACCCCGCTCGGCGAGGGCAAGTCCACCACGTCGCTCGGCCTCATCGAGGGCCTCGGCAAGCTGGGTAAGAACGTCGGCGGCTGCCTGCGCCAGCCCTCCGGCGGCCCGACCATGAACGTCAAGGGCACCGCCGCCGGCGGCGGCAACGCGCTGCTGATGCCGATGACCAAGTTCTCGCTCGGCCTCACCGGCGACATCAACGACATCATGAACGCCCACAACCTCGCGATGGTCGCGCTCAACGCCAGAATGCAGCACGAGCGCAACTACAACGACGAGGAGCTGGCCAAGCGCGGCCTCAAGCGCCTCGACATCGACCCCAAGCGCATCGAGATGGGCTGGGTCATGGACTACTGCGCGCAGGGCCTGCGCAACATCGTCATGGGCCTCGGCGGCCCGAAGGACGGCTATCTGATGGAGTCCAAGTTCGCCATCGCCGTCTCCTCCGAGCTCATGGCCATCCTCGCCGTCGCGCGCGACCTCAAGGATCTGCGCGAGCGCATCGGCAAGATCGTCGTCGCCTACGACCGCAAGGGCAATCCCGTCACGACCGAGGATCTCGAGGTCGCCGGCGCGATGACCGCGTGGATGCGCAACACGATCAACCCCACCATGTGCTATTCCGTCGAGCACCAGCCGGTCCTCGTGCACGCCGGCCCGTTCGCGAACATCGCCATCGGCCAGTCCTCCGTCATCGGCGACCGTCTGGCCCTCAAGCTCTTCGACTATCACGTCACCGAGTCCGGCTTCGCCGCCGACATCGGCTTTGAAAAGTTCTGGAACGTCAAGAGCCGCCTGTCCGGCCTGACCCCGAACGTCTCCGTCCTCGTCGCCACGATCCGCGCGCTCAAGATGCACGGCGGCGGCCCGGCCGTCGTCGCGGGACGCCCGCTGCCCGAGGAATATACCAAGGAGAACCTCGGCCTGCTGGAAAAGGGCTGCGAGAACCTGTTCCACCATGTCGCCACGATCAAGAAGTCCGGCATCAACCCGGTCGTCTGCATCAACCAGTTCTACACCGACACCGACGCCGAGATCGCGCTGATCCGCCGTCTGTGCGCCGAGCAGGGCGTCCGCTGCGCGCTCTCCAACCACTGGAGATACGGCGGCGAGGGCGCGATCGAGCTGGCCGAGGCCGTCATCGACGCCTGCAACGACCCCGTCGATCTCAAGTTCCTCTATCCGCTGGAGATGCCGCTGCGCCAGCGCGTCGAGCGCATCGCCAGGGAAGTCTACGGCGCGGACGGCGTGGACTGGGCGCCGCTGGCCGTTGAGAAGGCCAAGCGCTTCGAGTCCGACCCCAAGTACGCCGACTACTGCACCATGATGGTCAAGACGCATCTGTCCCTGTCCCACGAGCCGAGCTGGAAGGGCGTGCCGAAGAACTGGCGCCTGCCCATCCGCGACATCCTGGAATACGGCGGTGCGAAATTCCTCTGCCCGATGGCCGGCACCATCTCCATGATGCCCGGCACCGGCTCCGATCCCGCCTATCGCCGCATCGACGTCGATACCGAAACCGGCGAGGTCTCCGGCCTGTTCTGATCGCCGGACAGACGCCCGCGGACGAAGCCTGATTTTCCGGTTTCCGGCCGCGGCGCAAAAAGAACGCAGGCAACGAAATACACAACTGGCAGGGGCGGCGGGGAACCGCCGCCCCTGCGCCGTTAAGGAGTTTTTATGGATTTTACACAGAATTCCTGCCGTGAATTCGTCACGGTGCTGGCGTCGAGCGAGCCGGTGCCGGGCGGCGGCGGGGCCTCTGCGCTGGTCGCGGCCATCGGCACCGCGCTGGGCAACATGGTCGGCTCGCTCACCGTCGGCAAAAAGAAGTACGCGGACGTCGAATCCGAGATCGTCGCCCTCAAGGCCCGGTGCGACGCGCTGCAGACGGAGCTGCTCGACCAGGTGCCCGCCGACGCCGAGGGCTTTGCCCCGCTGGCCAGGGCATACGCCATCCCCAAAGACGACCCGGCCCGCGCCGAAACGCTGGAGCAGGCCACGGTCACGGCCTGCCGGGTGCCCATGCACATCATGGAGCTCTGCTGTCAGTCGCTCGACGCCATCGCGGTCTTTGCGCAGAAGGGCTCGCGCCTCGCGGTATCCGACGCGGGCTGCGGCGCGGCCATCGTGAAGAGCGCGCTGCAGGCGGCCAGCCTCAACGTGTTCATCAACACCAAATCGCTGCAGGACCGCGCGCTTGCCGGCGAGCTGAACGAAAAGTGTCTCGGCATGCTGGACCAATACGGCAGGCTTGCGGACGAAATTTTCGAGTCGGTCAAGGCCGGCTTCTTCAAATAGGGGGAGAACAACATGGCAAAACAGTTACTGGGCAAGGAGGTCACCGCCGCGATGAACGAGCGGCTGTCCGCCCGCGCGGCCGCGCTGCGTGAAAAGGGCGTCAGCGCGAAGCTCGCCATCGTGCGCTGCGGCGAAAATCCGTCCGATCTGGCCTATGAAAAGGGCGCCGTCGCCCGCGCGGAGGCCATCGGCGTCGAGGTGCAGAAGTTCGTCCTGCCGGAAACCGTCACGAAGGAAGCGCTCATCGATCAGATCGAGGCGATCAACCGGGACGGCTCCATCCACGGCTGCCTGCTGTTCCGGCCGCTGCCGAAGCACCTGAAGGCCGACCAGGATGAGATCTGCAACCATCTGGCCGCCAAAAAGGACGTCGACTGCATGACGGACCTGTCCAACGCGGGCGTGTTCATGGGCAAGCAGCTCGGCTTCGCGCCTTGCACGCCGCAGGCCTGCATGGAGATCCTCGACTACTACGGCATCGACTGCCGGGGCAAAAACGCCGTCGTGATCGGCCGCTCGCTCGTGGTCGGCAAGCCCGCCGCCATGATGCTGCTGGGCAAAAACGCCACCGTCACCGTCTGCCACACCAAGACCGTCGATCTGCCCGCCATCGCGCGCCGGGCCGACATTCTGGTGTCCGCCGCGGGCGTGCTGAACAGCCTGACGAAAAACTTCGTGCGCCCCGGCCAGATCGTCATCGACGTGTCGATCAACTGGGACCCGTCCAAAAAGGACGGCAAGGGCGGCATCGCGGGCGACGCGGTGTTCTCCGAGGTCGAGCCGATTGTGGAGGCCGTCACGCCCGTTCCGGGCGGCGTCGGCACCGTCACCAGCTCCGTGCTCATCGGCCACGTGGTCGAGGCGGCGGAGCGCACCCTCGCGTAAGACTGAAAAGAAAGAAGAAAGAAACGCTATGAATCTGTTTACACCCGCCGAGCTGGCGGTCAACTATTCCAACGCCGGCGCGGCGAAAACGAAGCTGCCCGTCTCAAAGATGCTGCTACTCGGCATTCTGGCCGGCATGCTCATCGCGTTTCCCTCCTGCGTGACCAACATGGCGAGCTACGCGCTCGACAACAACAGCGTCATCCGCATGATCTCGGGCCTGCTCTTCGCGTTCGGCCTCGGCATGGTCGTCGTCATGGGCACCGAGCTGTTCACCGGCAACACGCTCATCTCCATCAGCGTGATGGACGGCACGGCCTCGTTCGGCGGGATGCTCAAAAACTGGCTGTTCGTGTACATCGGCAACTTCCTCGGCTCCATGCTGGTCGCGGTCGTCTGCGCGAAGTTCGGCTGGCTGAGCGCCGGCAAGGACGCGCTGGCCGTGTTCTCCATGAAGGTCGCGCAGGCCAAGATGACCATGCCGTTCCAGAACGCGTTTTTCATGGGCTTTCTGTGCAACGTGCTCGTGACGCTGGGCGTGCTCATGTCGCTCGCGGCCAAGGACATCACGGGCCGCTTCCTCGGCGCGTGGGCGCCGGTCATGTTCTTCGTGGTCTGCGGCTTCAACCACTCCATCGCCGACATGACCTACTGCATGCTGGGTCTGTTCGCCAAGAGCAGCGCCGCGTATGTGCAGGCCGCCGCCGACGCGGGGCTGGACATCGCGAAGCTGACCTGGGGCAACTATTTTACCGGCAACATGATCCCCGTGACGCTCGGCAATCTCCTGGGCGGCGTCTTCGTGGGCTTTATCGTGTGGTTCTGCTGGCTGCGCAAGAGACAGAAGTAAGTGTTAAAAAATCCCCCCGGAGCATCCGGGGGGATTTTTTCAGACTGTCAAAAAGGCCTGCGGCCTTTTTGACAGATGGTTTGCAGGCTGCCGCGCGCGTCGTCGAAGCAAGCTCCATATCCCTCGTCCCCGCGCCAGCGCAGGGGCTCGTCCATTCCGCTGCTTCTCCTCTCCGAATCCGACCCGCTTCGCTGGGCTCGGATTCGGCAGGCCGCGCAATTTCCACACTTGCAGCCTGTAAAGTGCTTTTCCCGACGTACCAGCCGCCGGGAAAAGCGGATTTACAATTTATTTGCGCCCGCGGGCGCAAACTCTGCGAGGCTTTTTTGAAAGACGCCAAAATCCCCCCGGACATCCGGGGGGATTTTTAATCCGCAAATGTGTTTTACGTCTGTCCGTCCGGCCTGCGCAGGCGGCGGAAGAAGTCCGTGAGCACCGAGGCGCAGTCCTCCTCCAGCACGCCGGAGACGACCGCGGGCCTCTGGTGGCGCGGCAGGGAAAACAGGTCGATGAGCGTCCCGGCCGCGCCCTCGCGGTCGTTTTTCGCGCCGTATACCACGCGCGGGATCTGCGCGTTGAGAATCGCGCCCGCGCACATGGGGCACGGCTCGAGCGTCACATACAGCGTGCACTGCCACAGCCGCCAACCGCCCAGCGCCCGGCACGCCGCCCCGATCGCCTCGAGCTCGGCGTGCGCCAGCGCGCTTTTTGCGCCCTCGCGCCGGTTGCGGCCGCGCGAAACGACCTCCCCGTCCATGGCGATCACGCAGCCCACCGGCACCTCGCCCTCGGCTCCCGCCTCCCGCGCCAGCCGGAGCGCCTCGCGCATCAGCTCCTCATCCGTCATGGCCGTCCCTCCCGCGCCGTCAAATCACGAACCCGCCGCTGACGCCGAGGACCTGCCCGGTCACGAACGGCGCGTCCGCGAGGTACGCGATGGCGTGCGCGACCTCCTCCGGCGTCCCGAGCCGCTCCAGCGGCGTCTGCTCCCGCAGGCTGTCCAGCGCCTCGCTGCCGAGGCCGGCGCACATGTCGGTCATGATGACGCCCGGCGCGACGGCGTTCACCCGGATACCGGACGGGCCGAGCTCCTTGGCGAGCGCCTTTGTGAAGGCGATCACCGCGCCCTTGGCGGCGGAGTAGGCCGCCTCGCAGGACGCGCCCACCTGGCCCCACATCGAGGCCGTGTTCACAATCGCGCCGGCCTGCTTCTGCAGCATCGCGGGCAGGGCCGCGCGCACGCAGTAAAAAACGCCGTCCACGTCCACGGCGAACAGCCGCCGCCACTCGTCGGGCCGGATCTGGCTGACCAGCCCATAGTGCGCGACGCCCGCGTTGTTGACGAGCACGTCCGTGTCGAAGCCCGCGAACGCGCGCGCGACTGCCTGCTCGTCCGCCACGTCACAGCGGACGGCCTCCGCGCCCGTCTCGCGGGCGAGCGCCGCGGACGCCTCTTCGGAGCGCGCGTAGAGAAACCGGACGCGGTCGCCGCGCGCGGCGAACAGCCGCACCGCCGCCGCGCCGATCCCGCGCGAGCCGCCAGTGATGAGAACATTCTGCATAAGCCGCCTCCCGTATTTTCGGAAAAAAAGAGCGCCCGTGTCGTTCCGCGGCCTGCGGGCCGAAAAATGACACAGGCGTTTTCTTGTCTATCGTTTTCTGGTTTTCGTGCGGTGCTCGGAGTACTGCTTGATCGAGGACATCTTGCTGTCGGACTCGGTCATGAACTGCTTGAGCATGTCGTCGAAGGATTTGCCCTGCGGGGCCTGGGCCGGGCCGCCGGAAAAGCCGCCGGAGCCGGCTCTGGTGGGCGCGCCGGACTGCTGCCGGTCGAACTGCGGCCGCGGACGGCTGTACTGCGGCTTCGCGGGAGCCGGCAGGGTGCGCTTGATGGACAGGTTGATTTTGCCGGCGTCCAGGCCGATGACCATGACCTTCACGTCCTGGCCCTCGGCGAGATAATCGTGGATGTCGTTGACATAGGCGTGCGCCACCTCGGAGATGTGCACCATGCCGACGGCGTTGTTGGGCAGCGTGATAAACGCGCCGAACTTGGTGAGGCTTTTGACCTTTCCGTCCAGGATTGCTCCAACTGTTAGCTCCATACTGCCTGTATGATCCCCCATATATGTATCTGGTCAGTCGCTGACGTCGTGGAAAACGATCTCCCCTTGGGAGACCATCCCCAGTTTGTCGCGCGCAACCGCCTCCACACCCGTGTCGGTGTCGAGCTCGTCAATGGATTCCTGCAGCCGGCCGTTTTCCTGCTCGGCGGCCGCGATGCTTCCGGTCAGCGTTGCGGCCTGGCTGTTTTTGTCGGCGATCTGCGAACGGAGCGACACCAGGGTCACGACCGCGTAGACGACCAGAATCAGAACGACCAGCTTCACAAGCAGAGACGATTTTACAAACTTCATGCCGCGTTTCGCTCCTCTTTCGTGTTCGGAATATCTTATCGAATATTGTAACCCATTTTTCCCGGCTTGCAAAGAACTTTTTTAAAATTTTCCATGTTTTTTTCAAAATAAATCCAAATGGGCGCAGCAAAAGTCCGAAAACCCGCCCCAGCCCCCGCCAGAGGGCGGAAAAAGCGCGCAGCGCGGCCGCGCTGGCCGTCAAAAACCACAGCGCCGCGCCCAGAAATGCCGCCGGAAAAAAGAACAGCCGGAACAGGCCCTTCGCCTGGACCAGCGTGAACGACGTCAGCGCGCAGAAGACCAGGGCGGCAAACAGCACGTCCAGCGCCGTGCCCAGGCGCGGGCGCAGCCGCCGCAGCGCCCGCAGAAAATCGTAGGCCGCCGCCAGCAGCAGGCCCATGAGCGCGGCCTGGAAAAACTGCGCGGCCTGCAGGGACAGCGGCAGCTCCATCAGCCGAACAGCCGGGCGAAAAAGCCGCCCGCGGGGGCCGCTTCCTCATAGGCCAGCGAATCCACGTCGCCGTCCACCGTGACCTGCCCGCCGTCCAGCGAGAGCATCTGCAGATGCAGCCCCCGCCCGCGGACGATCAGCGTCCCCTTCGTCGTCGCGAGCACGACCTGCGCCTCGTCGAAGCTCTCAACCTCCACCACGCCCGTCATGCTGAGCCTGCGGCGCGCGTCCAGCGTCAGCTTGTGCGGCGCCTCCAGCGCCCGATTTTCCGTTGCGTTCGCCATGGCGATCTCCTTTCCGCGTCCGGTATTCCCGATACCCATATCTATGCGGACAGGACAGGCAGTATGACGGAGAAAGCGAAGCGTTAAAACATCGCTCCGCGATGTTCACTGTTGAAAAAGGCCTGCCGGCCTTTTTCAACAACAGGCTGCGGTCTGCTGCGCGCGCAATTTTCGCGGCGTGGGACGCGAAAATCCCACACTTGCAGCCCGTAAAGTGTGTTTTCCGACGTACGCGCCGCCGGAAAACACGGATTTGCAACTTATTTGCGCCTGCGGGCGCAAACTCTGCGAGGCTTTTTGAAATATTGAACATCGCTCCGCGATGTATTACCTGCATCGCGGAGCGATTTCTCAATTATTGGCGTTTCACGCGAACCGCGGCTTCCGATTAGTCCTGCTTCGCGCCGCAGACGGTGCAGAAGCGGGCGCCGGGCTCCAGCTTTGCGCCGCAGTTGGTGCAGAAGGTCGCCGCCGGCGCGGCGGGCGCCTCCGGGGCAGCCTCGGGCGCGGCCGGTTCGGACTGGGCGGGGCCGGCCTCGGGCGCTTCGGGCGCTTCCGGTGCGGCGGTCTCCGGCTGGACGGGCGCGGCCTCGGGCTCTGCGGGCGCTGCCGGGGCGGGGGCCGCGGGTTCCGGCTGGACGGGGGCGACCGGCTGCGGAGCGGCCGGCGCGGGAGCGTACTGCGGGGCGGGCGCGGCCTGCGCGCTCAGGTTCCCGGACTTGATCTCCACGTAGAACGCCGCGTGCAGGATGCCGTAGAACAGCGACAGAAACAGCGCGCAGAACACGTTCAGCGCAACGAGCACAACGATGAACAGGACGCCGATGTAGGGGATTTTGCCGAGCAGCGCCAGCAGCAGCGCAGCCACGCCGATGATGACCTCGACCAGCACGTCCGCCCAGAACATCGTGGACTTGTAGCCCATGGTCTCCTTTTTGGAGATCTCGATGGCCTCGGTGGGCTTGACGTCGGTGCGCGTCATGAGGATGTACGGGGTGAAGCGGTACTCATAGGCGCGGATGGTGCCGAACACGATGCCGACCACGGGGATGAGCGACCACAGGAAAATCCACAGGGACATCCAGGCCATGCCGCCCACGACGTGCAGGAAGCGGTCCTTCGTAAAGGTGGAAAACAGATAGGTCGTGCGGGGCTCCAGCCCGGTGCGGTAGCAGTTCAGGAAGATCATGGCCATGCTGGTCTCCAGCGCGACGGTCACGACGTAGCCCGCCGGCGGGAGCAGCGAGAAGCTGGCCGCTGCCAGCGCTGTCAGGAAGATGCACAGAAGCGAGACGCCCCAGAGCCGGACGGGCCGTTTCATCAGAACGGCAAACGACTTTTTGTAGATATAGCTGATCATATGAACCCTCCTTTTCTTTTCCGTCTATCAGTATACGACTATTTGCCGAAAACTGTCAATATAAAAACGCCGGGCCTGTCGGAAATTCCGGCCGGGACAGCGCACGGCCGGTATTTTCAGCAGGTCCGGAACCATTTCCGTTATGCGAGCGCGCGGATCAGAAACGTTTTGACGTCCGTGGGCGGCATGCCGAGGACGAAGCCGAACTCGCCGTAGACCATCTCCTCCGCCGTTTTCCAGTTGCGCAGGTCGGTGGCGTTGACGCTCTTCCGGTTCCTGGCCAGCTCCGTCTGCTTGGCGTGGAGCGTCTTGCACAGCTGCAGCAGCCTGCGGCAGTTGTGCTGGGCCAGGATCTCGCGGTAATAGGCGGCGGCCAGCTTGCCGTCGGCCGGGACGTCGCTCAGCAGCGGCAGCTTGGGCAGCGCGGGAATCAGCGATTCCAGCTCGCTTTTCGCGATGACCGGGCGCATGACAATCCGCCCGTCCACCGGCGTGTAGATCGTGCCGCCGCGGTAATACGGCGTCAGGCGGTAATACTCCCGGCTCCGATCCAGCCCCGACATGCGGGGGTGTCCGATTTCTTCGACCTTGCAGACGCCTTCATACCCATAAATCACATAATCTCCGATTGAAAACATAGCGTTCCTCCTGTACGACCGCAAAAGCCATTCTCCTCGACTTTATTATAACAGAAGAAACGGGAAAATGTAAGGAAAAGTTGCAAAAAACAGGCAGTCCCGCAAAATGTGGTCCATTTTGCGGGACTGCCCATGGAATCCTTCCGCTATTTCATAAAACGGCGCATCGTGCGCAGCTTCTTTTCGCTGTACGGATGGTAACGCAGCTTCCAGTCGCAGGCAAACGGCTTCTGCAAAACGCTGCGGCAGTGGGTAAACGTCTCGAAGCTCTTTTTCCCGTGGTAGCTGCCGATCCCCGACGCGCCGACGCCGCCGAAGGGCAGATGCGGCGAGCCCAGGTGCAGGATCGTGTCGTTCACGCAGCCGCCGCCGAACGAGCACGAGGCCAGCACGCGCGCGGCGATGGACGAGTCGCGCGTGAACAGGTACAGCGCCAGCGGCTTGTCGTGCGCGTTCACATACGCGATGCACTCCTTGATGCTCCGGTACGGGATCACGGGCAGGATCGGCCCGAAGATCTCCTCCTGCATGACCGGCGCGTCCGCCGGCACGTCCATGAGGACGGTCGGCTCGATGAAGCGCGTGCCGTCGTCGAAGCCGCCGCCGATGATCGTGTGGCCCTCGGACAGAAGGCCCTTGACGCGCTCGTAGTGCTTTTGGTTGACGATGACGGGCATCTGGCTGTAGTCGCCGTCCGGGAAAAACTCCCGCAGCGCGGCGCGGTAGGCCTCGAGGAACTGGTTGACGACCGGCTCGCGCACGAAGGCGTAGTCCGGCTCGACGCAGGTCTGCCCCGCGTTGAGCACCTTGCCGAACGCGACGCGGCGCGCGGCCGTGCGGACGTCGGCGGTGTCGTCGATGATGGCGGGGCTTTTGCCGCCCAGCTCCAGCGTGACGGGCGTGAGATTTTTCGCGGCCTTGGCCATGACGAGCCGGCCGACCTCGCGCGAGCCGGTGAAGAAGAGGTAGTCGAATTTTTCATCCAGCAGCGCCTGGTTCTCCTCGCGCCCGCCCTCGACGACCGCGACATAGGCGGGGTCGAACACGGACGAGAGCAGCGCGGCGAGCGCGCGGCTCGTCTCGGGCGCGTAGGCCGACGGCTTCACGACGGCGCAGTTGCCCGCCGCGAGCGCGCCCACGAGCGGGTCGAGGCAGAGCTGGATGGGATAGTTCCACGGGGCCAGGATCAGCACCACGCCGTAGGGCTCGGGGCAGAGGTAGCTCTTGCCCGGCGCCTGCAGGATCGACGTCGGCACCCGCCGGCGGCCGGACCACGCGCGCACGTGGCGCAGCTGGAAGCCGATCTCCGAGACGACGGTGCCGATCTCGGTCATGTAGACCTCGGCGGCCGCCTTGCGGAAGTCCCGGTACATCGCCTCCTCCAGCGCCGTCTCGTTCTCCTGCAGCGCGCGGCGGAGCTTTTGCAGCGCCTCGATGCGGTAGGGTACCGAGCGGGTGATGCCGGTCGCGAAAAAGTCCCGCTGCGCCTGTACAAGCCCGGAAAAATCCATAAGAATGCCTCCCTTGGATTTTAATATGCGCCGTTCAGGGGGCGAAGGCCTCCTCCGCGGCGGCGATTTCGCCGTTTTGCAGATAGAACGTCCACAGAGCGCCTTCCGCGCTGTCCAGATAGGTGCGGAAATCCTCAAAGCTGACGCGGCAGACGATGCCGTCCGACGCGCCGCGCACCCAGAACTCGCAGCCGTCCGCCAGATCATACGTCTGCGTGCCGTCGCCGGCGCCGGTGATGACATAGCCCTCGGGCGAAGAGGCGTCGGCCTTGCGCTCCACGGCATCCACGGCCGCCGTCTTTTCTGTGAGCGCGCGCAGATAGCCGAGCACCGTGTCGGTTCCCCAGCGCGCGGACAGATTGTCCTGCGAAAGCTCCAGATACGTCAGGCCGAGCGGATTTTCCGCCGCCGCCGGAACGGCCTCGCAGCTGAGACTGTCCCACAGCGCGTCCATTTTGACGGGCTTCACGGCGTAGAGCCGGCCGCCCGCCGCGAGGCAGGCGCCGCCGTCCGCCCCGGCATAGCTCGCGGTGAGCAGCTGCTCGCCGTCGGGCCCGAAGAACTGCACGACATAGCTGCTTTCAAACGCGGCGGGGTCGGGCTGGACGTCGGGGAGCTGCTCCATTTTGGAGAACACGCGCAGAATCTTTTTCAGGTCGTCCGTCTTTTCGGCGCGCCGGCGCTCCATCGTGGACTGGCGGATCACCTCGATCCGGCTCAGCTCCGACGGCTTCGCGCCGAAGACCTCGTAGGCCTCCGAGAGCCGGTTGGTCTTCCCGGCGCAGCCGCACAGCAGCAGCAGGCAGAGCATGACAATGCCGATTTTTCGTTTCATCAGAATTCCTCGCCGTCGCGGTAGTCGAACAGGCGGCGGCTGAGCTCCAGGATCTCCGGCTCGTCGAGGGAATTTTCAAATTCCACGCGCCCCGGGGTCTGCCCGCCGCCGAGCAGGCCGCGCTCCGAGAGCTGCCGCTCGAGCTGCTGGGCCACGCCGTGGCTGCTGTCGAAAATTTCCGGGCTCCTGCCGACTACGCGGCGGATCGCGCCCGTCAAAAACGGATAGTGCGTGCAGCCCAGCACGATGGCGTCCACCGGCACCTTCATATAAGGCTCCAGCTTGTCGAACAGATACTGCTCGACCTCGCCGCCGCGCAGGATGCCCTGCTCGACGAATTCCATGAGGCCGCTGCACGGGACGGGGATGATCTCGGCCTGCGCGCCGTATTGCTCGCGCAGGGCCAGAAATTTCTGTTCCTTGAGCGTCATGGCCGTCGCCATGACGAGGATGCGCCCGCCGGGATGGCGCTCGACCGCCGGCTTGACGGCGGGCTCCGTGCCGATGACGGGCAGCTCGGGATAGGCCTCGCGCAGCATCGCGATGGCCGCGGAGGTCGCCGTATTGCAGGCGATGACAAGCGCCTTCGCCCCGCGCGACACCAGCCGTTCGACCGCCGCGCCGCAGAGCTGCTGCACCTCGGAAACCGGCCGGACGCCATAGGGGGCGTTCAGCGAGTCCCCGTAATAGAGATAGTCCTCGTGCGGCAGAAGCCGCACCGTCTCACGCAGGACGCTGATCCCGCCGAGCCCGGAGTCAAAAAAGCCGATTGGCCGCATGTCGCTCTCCTTTCTGGTCAGCTTCTATTGTAGCACGAAATGCAAAAATGGCAAGCCGAAGCTTGCCGCCGCGCACGTTCGCCCCGCATTTGAGCCCCCGCCTGTCATTCTGAGAAGCGCCAGCGGCGAAGAATCTCATACGTACTGCGTACAGATTTGTTAAGGACGCAGGATGCGCCCTGCGGGGCACCGTCTTTCTGCTCGTGCAGAAAGACGGTGAAGAAAGAGCACGCCAGGGAGAAGGGCTTTTCACAAAGCCGCCCTTCTCCCTGGACCCTCATCCTCCGAAGATTGCGATATCTGCGCGTCCAGCGGAAGCGCGTGCGCGACGCCTCGCTCCGCTCGGCCCGCGCAGGGCTGTGCGGCGGGGAATGTCGGAGGCAGCGCGTCAACTACCCCATCTGTCATTCTGAGGAGCGCAGCGACGAAGAAGCTCATACGTACTGCGTACAGATTTGTTTTGGACGTGGGATGCGCCCTGCGGGGCACCGTCTTTCTGCCCGTGCAGAAAGACGGTGAAGAAAGAGCACGCCAGGGAGAAGGGCTTTTTACAAAGCCGCCCTTCTCCCTGGATCCTCATCCTCCGAAGTTTGCGATATCTGCGCGTCCAGCGGAAGCGCGTGCGCGACGCCTCGCTCCGCTCGGCCCGCGCAGGGCCGTGCAGATGGGAATGTCGGGGAAACGCTTCCCGCTGCCCCACCTGTCATTCTGAGGAGCGTAAGCGACGAAGAATCCAAAGCAAATTTGCGACAAGATTCTTCGCTTCGCTCAGAATGACAGGTGGGGTTGTTTCCGCGTATCAACAGGCCAATTCTCTATGCAGGCTATTCTCCGACATTTCCCGCCGCACCGCGATTGCGCGGCCCGCGCGGGGCGCGGGAACGCGCACGGCATTCGTAAGGCGCGGCTGGCAAACAATCCTCGGAGGAAAGGATTCCAAAGGGAAGGGCGGCTTTGTGAAAAGCCCTTCCCTTTGGCGTGCCTTTCTTCCTCTTCTTTCCGCACGAGCGGAAAGAAGAGGCCCCCGGAGGGCGTAACCCCCTGCGGAAGCCGAAAAAACCGGTAGACCGAAAACCGTGCAAACGGGCCGATGTGGGCATCGGCCCCTACGGACACGGCGTCGGGCCGGGTACGCACACGGCAAAAAGCCCCGGAGAGGCGTTCCCCGCCGGGGCGTGCAGAAAACCTGCCGCGGGGCGGAGACGGCAGAACCGTTCCGCGCTGCGGCAGGTCAAAACGCTATTCGGGCCGCGACAGGCGGGCCTTCGCCTCGGCGGCGTCGAGCAGGATCTGCGCGCGCAGGGCCTGCATGGAGGGGAATGTGCGCTCCGGGCGCAGGAAGCCGCAGAGCCAGACGGAGATCTGCTTTCCGTAGAGGTCGCCGGAGAAGTCGAAGATCCACGCCTCGAGCACCGGCCGCTCGCTCGCGCCGGCGGTGGGATGCACGCCGATGTTCACGACGGCGGGATAATCCCGCCCCTCCAGCGCGACGCGCGCGCAGTAGACGCCGCGCGCCGGCACGAGCACGCCGTCGGGAAACGGCAGGTTCGCCGTCGGCACGGCGAGCGTCGTGCCGATGCGGTTGCCGTGCGCCACGACGCCGGAATAGACCGGCGGATGGCCGAGAAAGCGCAGGGCCTCGTCAAATTCGCCCGACGCCAGCTGCTCGCGGATGCGCGTAGAGCTGACGGTTTCGCCGTCCAGCGTCACCTTGGGGATGATGTCGCACCCCATGCCGAGCCGCCGGCAGGCGCCGGCGAGCCGCTCCGGCGTGCCCTCGCCGCGGTAGCCGAAGCGGAAATCGTGTCCGCAGACGACGTGGCGCGCGCGCAGCCTGTTCCGCAGCTCGTCGGAGACGAAGGTCTCCCACGGCATTGTCATCATGGCGTGGTCAAAGTGCGCCAGCAGCACCTCGTCCATGCCGAACCGCTCCTTCATGAGCAGCTCCCGGTCGGGCAGCGAGGCGATGAGCGGCACGTCCGTGCCGAAGATCACCGCGTCGGGGTGCCGGTCGAAGGTGAGCGCGCAGGCCCGGCAGTCCAGCTCGTCCGCCCGCTCGCGCGTCCTTCGGAGCAGCGCGGCGTGGCCGATGTGGATGCCGTCGAAAAAGCCCAGCGCGATCACGCGCGCATCGTTCAAAAAAATCACCTCAGATCCAACAGACACGGGCGAACGCCGTTCGCCCCCAAACTGTCAAAAAAGCCTCGCAGAGTCTGCGCCCGCAGGCGCAAAAAAATCGCATCTTTTCTATGAAAGAAGGCCCTTGGGCCTTCTTTTATAGACACAGGCGAACGCCGTTCGCCCCTATGTTTCGTAGAAGCCCTTGACCGCGGTCAGAACGCCGTCCTCGGCGCGGCCGAGGATCAGAAATTCGCCGGCATCGTCGTAGACGCGGCAGAGCCCGCCGGAAAACGGCAGGCCGCGCAGCGGCGCGCCGTTTTTGATCCGCGCGGCCTGATCGGCGGTCACGGTGAGCGGCGGATACTGCGAAAACAGCGCGTCCACGGGCAGCAGGAGCGATTCCGGCTCCGCGCACGCGAGGATCTCCGCCAGCGGGTGCGCCATGGCGAGAGGAAACCGGCCTGCCTGCGTGCGCCGCAGGCCCGCCATGCAGCCGCCGCAGCCGAGCGCGGCGCCCATGTCGTGGCAGAGCGTGCGGATGTACGTCCCCTTGGAGCAGCGCACGCGCAGCGTATAGTCGCTGCCGCTGCACGAGAGCAGCTCCAGCGCGAAAACCGTGATTCCGCGCGCCGGGCGCTCGATCTCGCAGCCCCTGCGGGCGAGCCGGTAGAGCTTCTGCCCGCCGATCTTGACGGCCGAATACATGGGCGGGATCTGCTGAAGTTCGCCCGTGAACCGGGGCAGCAGCGCCTCCACCTCCGCGCGCGTGACCGCGGCGGGCCGCTCCTCGAGGACGGTGCCCGTGGTGTCCTGCGTGTCGGTCACGAGGCCCAGGCGCAGCACCGCCTCGTATTCCTTCTCCGCCGATTCACAAAATTCGGCCGCGCGGGTGGCGCGGCCGACAAAGACGGGCAGCACGCCCGTCGCCATGGGGTCGAGCGTCCCGCCGTGCCCGACGCGGCGCTCATGGAACACGCCGCGCAGCTTGGCGGCCACGTCCTGGCTCGTCCAGCCGGCGGGCTTGTCCACGATCAGAATTCCGTTTGCCATGCCCCGATCCTCTCAAAGCGGAATGCCCATTCCGCGCAGCACGTCCAGAATGGCCTTTTTCGCGGCCGCGATGCCGCCGGGCACCGAAGCCCCGGCCGCCGCCGCGTGGCCGCCGCCGCCGAGCGCCCGGCAGATCTCCGCGGCGTTGTAGCGGCTGCCCGTGCGGACGGAGATCTTGCCCTCGCCGCCCTCGATGGAGCGGACCATGACGCCGATCTCCACGCCCTCGATGGAGCGCGCGAAGCCGGAGATGGAGTCGATGTCGTCCTCGGAGACCTGCAGCTCCTCGACCCATTCCTTTGGCAGCGTGCACACGCCGACCAGCCCCCCGGCGAGCAGCTCCACGCTGTTCGTCAGCCGGGCCTCCAGCTGCAGGCGGGCCAGGCTCTTCGTGTCGAAAAAGAGCTTGTTGATGGGATAGATGTCGGCGCCGCAGTCCACGAGCTCCGCCGCCACGCGCAGCGTATTGGCCGACGTATTGGAATACTTGAAGCAGCCGGTGTCGGTGGAGACGGCGATATACAGCACCTCCGCGATGCGGGCCGTGGGCGTAACGCCCATCGCGCGCAGCAGCGCGTAGACGATCTCGCCGCAGGCGGCCTTGTCGGCCTGCACGAGCCGGTTCGCGGCCGCCAGATTGTTGCTGCCGTGGTGGTCGATCGCCAGCGCGATGCGCCCGGCGAGCGATTCGTGGCCGTAGGCGAGCAGGCCCTCGGAGGCGATGTCCACCGCCACGACGGTGCTGTGCGCCCCGGCCTCGCCGCAGACGAGCCCCTCGAGATACGGGGCGAAGCGCGGCGTAAACTGGGGATTGTCAAGCAGAAACGCCCGCTTGCCAAGCTCCCGCAGGCCGAGTGTCAGGCTGGCGGCGCAGCCGATGGTGTCGCCGTCGGGCCGCCGGTGCGTCAGCACGAGATAGTCGTCGTGCGTCTTTAAAAAGTCCGCGGTCTCAAGAATCGTCACGCCCGTCCGCCTCCCCGTCCGGCGTCTGGCCGTCCTCGTCGTGGGAGATGTTCAGCTTGCTCAGCAGATCGAACATGTGCGCCCCGTATTTGAGCGAGTCGTCGAGGTGGAACGTCAGCTCCGGCGTATAGCGCAGCTGCAGCCGCGCGCCCAGCTCGCGGCGAAGCCAGCCCGCTGCGGATTTGAGCCCCTTCAGGGCCTCCTGCGAGCGGGAATCGTCCAGCGCGCTGATAAAAACCTTGCAATAGCGCAGATCGGACGAGGTATCCACATGCGTGATGGACAGGATCGTCTGCACGCGCGGGTCCTTGAGCGAGCGGATGAGCTCCGCCAGCTCGCGCTGGATCTCCTCGTTGATGCGCCCGATGCGGTTGGATGCCATGGGAACCTCCCTTCCGAAAGGCGATTACCGCTTGATCTGCTCCATGACGAAGCACTCGAAAACGTCGCCTTCCTTGATGTCGTTGAATTTGTCGATGGATGTGCCGCACTCGTAGCCTGCGGAGACCTCCTTGACGGAGTCCTTGAACCGCTGCAGGGAGCCGAGCTGGCCCTCGTGGATGACCACGTTGTCGCGCAGCACGCGCACCTGCGAGTCCCGGGTGATCTTGCCGTCCTTGACCAGGCAGCCCGCGATGGTGCCGATGGCGGAGACCTTGTAGGTCTGGCGCACCTCGGCGTGGCCGATGACGGACTCCTTGTACTTGGGCGCGAGCATGCCCTTCATCGCGTCGCCGATCTCGTTGATGGCGTCGTAGATGACGCGGTACATCCGCATGTCCACGCTGTCGCGCTTGGCGGCGGCCTGCGCCGCGTCGTTCGGGCGCACGTTGAAGCCGACCACGATCGCGTTGGACGTGGAGGCCAGCAGAATGTCGGATTCGTTGATCGCGCCGACGCCCGCGTGGATGACGCGCACGCGCACCTCGTCGTTGGAGAGCTTCTCCAAAGACGCCTTGAGCGCCTCGGCCGAGCCCTGCACATCCGCCTTGACGACGAGATCGAGCTCCTTCATTTCGCCCTCCTGGAGCTTGGAGAAGAGGCTTTCGAGCGTGACCTTCTGGGTCAGCTTGTTGAGATCGTCCTTGATCTTCTGCTTGCGCTGCTCGACGAGCTGGCGCGCCATGCGCTCGTCCGCGACGGCGCTGAATTCGTCGCCGGGTGCGGGCACGTCCGTGAGGCCCGTGATCTCGACCGGCACGGAGGGACCGGCCTCGCGCACCTCGGCGCCCTTGTCGTTCGTCATGACGCGCACGCGGCCCACGGCGGTGCCGGCGATGATGAGATCGCCCTGGCGCAGCGTGCCGTTCTGCACGAGCAGCGTCGCGATCGGGCCGCGGCTCTTGTCGAGTCTGGCCTCGATGACCGCGCCCTTGCCCGCGCGGTTGGGATTGGCCTTGAGCTCGAGCACGTCGGCGGTCAGCAGCACCGTCTCGAGCAGCTCGTCTACGCCCTGGCCGGTTTTCGCGGAGATGCGGCAGACCTCGGTCTCGCCGCCCCACTCGGCGGGGGTCAGACCCTGCTCGGTGAGCTGGGTGAGGATGCGGTCGGGGTTGGCCCCGTGCTTATCCATCTTGTTGACGGCCACGACGATGGGAATCTGCGCGGCCTTGGCGTGGTTGATGGCCTCGATGGTCTGCGGCATGATGCCGTCGTCGGCGGCCACGACCAGAATGGCGATGTCGGTGCACATGGCGCCGCGCGCGCGCATTTCGGTGAACGCGGCGTGGCCCGGCGTGTCGAGGAAGGTGATGGGCCGGCCATTCAGCTCCACGGTGTAGGCACCGATGGCCTGCGTGATGCCGCCGGCCTCGCCCTGCGCGACCTTCGCGTGGCGCACGTAGTCGAGCAGCGACGTCTTGCCGTGGTCGACGTGGCCCATGACTACGATGACGGGCGGACGCGGCTGGAGCTCGGACTCGGTGTCCTCGTGATCGTCGAACAGGCGCTCTTCGATCGTGACGACGACCTCTTTTTCGACCTTGCAGCCCATTTCGGTCGCCACGTATTCGGCGGTCTCGAAGTCGATGTTCTCGTTGACCGAGGCCATGACGCCGTTTTTGAGCAGGAACTTGATGACCTCGGCGGCCGTTTTCTTCATGCGCGAGGCCAGCTCGCCCACGGTGATCTCGTCGGGGATTTTCACGACGAGCTGGGCCTTCTTGGCGATCTCGAGCTGGAGCCGGCGCATCTTCTCCTGCTCCTCGGAGCGGGACTTGCTGCCGAACTTCTTCGCCTGCTGCTGCTTCTTGGACGACTTGCTCTGGATCTTCTGCTTGCCGCCCGAATAATTCTGCACGCGGTCGGAAACCAGGGAATCCACGCGGTCGTCATAGCGGCCGGGGTTCACGGTGACGGCGCTCGTGTCGATGACGCGGCGCTCGCGCTTGCGCTCCGGCTGGGCCGGCTTCGGCTGCTGGGCCTGCCCCTGGGGCTGCTGCGGCCGCGCCTGCTGCTGCATCTGCGGTCTCGGCTGCGCGGGCGCGAACGGCCGCTGCTGCGGCTGCCCCTGCGGCCTCGGCTGGAACGCCTGGCCCTGCTGGGCCGGCTGCTGCGGCCGCGCCTGCTGGACGGGCTGCTGCTGGACGGGCTGCGCCGCCGCGGGCGCGGGAGCGGGCTGCGCCGCGGGCGCGGGAGCCGGCGCCGGAGCGGGCTGTTTGGCAGCCTGCGCTTCCTCGGCCGCGCGCCGGGCCTGCTCGGTCTGCGCGGCGAACACATCCTCGATCGACGAGACCTGATGCTGCTGCGTCAGATAGTCGAAGAGCACGTTGAGCTGCTCCTCGGTCATGTTCTGCGAGCTGCTCTTGGGCTTGTCGTAAAATTTACCGATCAGCTCGATGGCGTCTTTCGTCGGCATCGAGAAGTCGTCGGCCATCTCTTTAATTTTATATTTCAATTCAATCATACAGCCACCTCCGGTTATATCTTTCCGTGTTTGCGGTTATTCCTGTGCGCCTGTTCCTCGAGGCGGCGCTTTTTGACGCGCTCCGACTGGCGGGCAAGCTCCTCGGCCGCGGCCCGGTTTTTCTCCGGTTCGCCGAGGGATTCGACGACCGCGAGCGACATCTCGGGGTCGGTCAGCGCCGCGAGCGCGCAGGCGTTGACGCCCAGCGCCCCGCCCAGCTCCGCCTTGGTGAAGGGGAGCGCGAGGAAGATCGGCTTTCCGGTCCGGCAGAACGAGCGGGCGCGGCGGACGGTGTGCTCGCCCGCGTCCGAGGCGACGACGAGAAGCCGGGCCTTTTCCGCGCGGCACGCCGCGCCGCAGGCCTCCTCGCCGAGCTCCAGCAGTCTGGCGCGCCGCGCGAGGCCGAGCAGTCCGAGGGTATTATGTTCCATCGTCGCCCGCCTCCATTCTCTCAAGCAGCGCGTCGTAGATCTCCGGCGGCACCGCGCAGTCGAGGCTGCGCTCGAGCGCCTTGGACTTCCGCGCTTTTTTCAGGCATTCCGCGCTGGGGCACAGGTAGGCGCCGCGGCCCGGGGCCTTGCCGCGAAAGTCCAGCGTGATCGCTCCCTCGGGGGAACGGACGACGCGGACGAGCTCTTTTTTCATTTTCATTTCCCGGCAGCCGACACACTGCCGCATGGGGATCTTCTTCTGCATCCCGGGCGCCTCCTTTCAGGTTCAGGTCTCTTCGGCCTGTTCGGGCTCTTGGGGCTCTTCGGCGGCCTCGTCCGCCTGTTCGAGCTCGGCGGCCTGCGAGGCGGGCTTGATGTCGATTTTATAACCGGTCAGGCGGGCGGCGAGGCGGGCGTTCTGCCCCTCCTTGCCGATCGCGAGCGAGAGCTGGTCGTCCGGCACGATGACGCGGCAGGCCTTCACGCCGCCGGGCAGCACCGTGACCGACACGACGTCGGCGGGCGAGAGGGCCGAGGCCACGAACTTCGCCGGGTCGTCGGACCAGACGACGATGTCCATTTTCTCGCCGTGCAGCTCATCCACGATCGCGTTGACGCGCGCGCCGCGGGTGCCGACGCAGGCGCCGACCGGATCGATGTTCGGCTCGGTCGCAAAGACGGCCAGCTTCGTGCGGCTGCCGGCCTCGCGGGAGATGGACTTGATCTCGACCGCGCCGGACGCGATCTCGGGTACCTCCAGCTCGAACAGCCGCTTGACGAGGCCCGGATGCGTGCGCGAGACGATGACCTGCGGGCCGCGCGTCGATTTGCGCACCTCGACCACGTATACGCGGATGAGGTCGCCCTCTTTGTAGTGTTCCCCGTGCGCCTGCTCGGAGCCGGAGAGCATCGCGTCGGTGCGGTCCGCGCCGCCGCCGATGCGCACGATCATGTCGCCGGAGACCGGCTCGACGCGCAGCACCGTGCCGGTGAGGATTTCGTGCTCCTTGGAGGAAAACGTGTCGAACACCATGCCGCGCTCGGCCTCGCGGATGCCCTGGATGATGACCTGCTTGGCGGTCTGGGCGGCGATGCGGCCGAAGGCCTGCGTTTTGACGTCCACGTTCACGAGGTCGCCCAGCTGCGCGTGCTTGTCGAGCTTCTGCGCGGCGTCGAGGGAGATCTCGGTGGCGGGGGTGACGACCTCCTCCACGACCTCCTTCTGCACGTACATGCGCATGTCGTTGTCCTTGACCTCGACGAATACGTTGTCGGTGTAGCCGTCCTTGTCCTTTTTATACGCGGCGACGAGCGCCTGGGTGATCTTGTCGATCATGTACGACTGCGGGATTCCGCGTTCTTTTTCCAGCTGCGCCAGCGCGGCGAAAATCTCAGCGTTCATTTTTGGGAATTCCTCCTCTTAAAAATCCACGTGAAGCCGCGTCTGCGCGACCTCCGCTTTTGTAAACGTACGGGCCTGACCCCGGAGCTCCAGCGTGACGTCGCCGTTCTCATAGCCGGTCAGCGTGCCGGTGAACTCCTTGGCGCCGTTCTGGGGCTTGTAGAGCTTCACGGTGACGGCGCTGCCCATGAACTGGCGGAAGTCGCTCTCCCGCTTCAGCGCCCGCTCGAGGCCGGCGGAGCAGACCTCAAAATTGTAGCGGTCGGGGATGGGATCGGCCTCGTCGAGGATCGGGTCGAGCGCGCGGGAGACCGCCTCGCAGTCGCTGATGTTGACGCCGCCGGGCTTGTCGAGGTAGACGCGCAGAAACCGCTCGCCGCCCTCCCGGACGTATTCCACATCCCACAAAGAACAACCCGCGCCCTGTACAACCGGCTCGGCAAGCTGCCAGACCTGCTCGGTGATCTTCATCACAACACTCCTTTTCAACAAAGAAGAGTGGGGATGCAATCCCCACTCTCCAGCATACTACGATCAGAACGGATATAATATATCATCTATTCTATGAAATTGCAAGACAAATATGAAAAAAACGGCCGCCAAACGGAGTTTTTTTCTCTTCTAAACGCGTTCGCGGTGTGCTATACTGAGTTTACTGCTGATTGGTCCGGAGGATTCCAAAAATGGAAAAAAACAAAACGGCTCTGCCGTATGTGCTCGCGGCGCTCGCGTGCGGCGCGGGCGGCTTCGCGCTGCGCCTTTTCGAGCGCGCGGGCGGCTCCGCAATCCCGCTGATCGGGCTGAGCGCCGCCGCGGTCATCGTGTTCCTGCTCGCCGCGCGGCGCATGGAGAAGAAGACGGCGTTCGCCGAGGTCTTCCGGCCCATGCCCGCGGATCTGCCCCTGTCCGCGCTCAGCGCGCTGCTGCTGCTCGCGGGCGGCGCCGCCGCGGCGGCGGAGGGCTCCGGCTTCTCCTCGTACCTGCTCGCGCTGATGGCCGCCGCCGCGGCCGCCGCGCAGCTCTCGGCCGCGCTGGGCCGGCGGAAGCAGGCGAAGCCCCGGCCGCTGGCCTACTGCCTGCCCGTGCTGTTCTTCGTCGTCAAGCTGCTCATCGTGTTCCCGCGCAAGTGGATGGTCGATCCCGCGATCCTCGACTACTGCTTCGCGCTGTTCGCGCTGCTGTCCTTCATGCTCGGCTCCTACAGCGCTGCGGCCCTGTCGTTTGACAAGGGAAACCGGCGCATGCTGGCGTTTTTCGCGATGACGGGCGTCTATTTCGGCTGCGTGACGCTGCCGAAGATGGGCCTGTCCGACGCGCTCGTCTACGGCGGCGGCGCGGTGTGGATGCTCGTGTGCCTGCTGCAGGCCGCTACTCCGCCAGCCGCGTCAGAATAGCCAGACAGCTGCGGCAGTACGGGCCGTCCGGCAGCGCGCAGTAGAGCTCGCCCGCCCAGATCTCCCCGCCGCAGCCCCGGCAGTACAGCGCCGGTTCACGCTCCTGCATCCGCGTCCTCCGGCTCCCGCGCCCACAGCTCCCGCGCCGCGCGCATCGCCTGGCCGGAGATGCGCCGGCCGCTCTGGTAGCTGTAGCGCATGTCCCGCGCCGCCTCGCAGACCGATTTTCCGTTCAGGAAGCGGAGCCGCAGCATCGTGCGCCAGCGCGGGTCGCCCAGCCGCCCGATGAACCGCTCGACGCGCCGCTCCTGCTCCACCGTCCGGCGCAGCCCGTCGAACAGGCGCACGCGCTCGTCCGCCAGCAGCGCCCAGATCTCCTGCGGCCCGCCGCCGTTCCGCGCCGAGGGCGCGAGCGACGAGGTCACGCGCGAGGCCCGCGACTCCAGCTCCGCCAGCCGCTCGGACAGCCGCCGGTTCTCCATCTGCGCCTCCCGCGCGCTGTTTAAAAATTCGTCCGCGTTCATTCCGCCGCCTCCCGTCTGCCCGCGAGAAACGCTCTCCAGCGCTTCGCGTCTCCCCGCGCGTCCGACAGCCGGACCCCGAACGTCTCCGCCGCCCCGGTCAGGCGGCGGATCTGTTTTTCTGTGCCGCCGTGGCGGTCGCGCAGCAGCCGCAGATACAGCCGCTTGAGGTCGTCCGGCAGCTGCGCGTACGCCTCGCGGCTCATCGGCCGGCCGAGCTGGTAGACGCGCGGCGGCCCGTTCAGCGCCTGCCGCTCGCCGGGCCGCAGGCTGTCGGAGGGCAGGCGCACGGTCACCTCTCCGCCGCCCGACACCCGGCCGAACGCGCTTCTGGCCAGCGACCGGCGCTCCGCCAGCTCCTCGGCCAGCGCCTGATACGCCTCGGTGCCGTACCAGCATCGTCCGCGCGGGCCGGTCCCCGCGCCCTCTGTTTCTTCCGTTTCGGTCATGCAGGAACTCCTTTCACACTTTTCATTTTTTTGCGAAGTAGACGTTTTGTCTACTCTGTCGCCTGAAAAAACGCCGCGGCCTCTTCCCCCGCGGCTTTTTGCGCGGCTGCCTCCATTGACGCGCGCCGCCGCCCGATGCTATACTGAATGCAGAATCAGGAGGCGATCGCATGCAGAAGCTGTCCGACAGCATCCGCGCCCGGCGGCTGGCGCTGGGCCTGAGCCAGCAGGCGCTGGCAGACCGGGTGGGCTACCGCTCCAAATCCTCGGTCAACAAGATCGAGCTGGGCGAGCGCGGGCTCCGGCCCGGGCAGCTCGAAATCTTCGCCCGCGCGCTCGGCACCACGCCCGCCGCGCTCATGGGCCTCGGCGAGCCGGTCTCGCCCGGCGAGGAGGAATTTTTGCTGCTGGCGCGCCGCCTGACGCCGGAAAATCGCGCGGCCCTGCTTGCGCAGCTAGAAGCCCTGCTGCGCTCGCAAGCGCCCGGCGGCGATTCGCGGGCGTGAGCAGTGCGAAATCCGCGCCCAGCCGCCCCAGCTCCCGCTCCGCCCGCCGCCCGTCCCGTTCCTCTTCCATCCGCCCGTCCCGATCCCTCGTTCGTTTTGTCATATATCTATTTTAGATCATATGTTCTAATTTTGATATTGGCAGATTATACAAAAAATCCGATGAAATTTGAACATACGTTCGTAAATCCCGCCGCAGACCGCAGCGGGATTTTTCTCTGCCTGCGCTGCTGCATGGCAGATGGGGGAGGGTGTGCGTGTGCCCGCCCCATGCAGCGTCCGAAAGGCTGATGCCCACATCGGCCCGTTCGCGCAGTTTTCGGCTTGCCGGTTTTTTCAGCCTCCGCAGGGGGAACGCCCTCCGGGGGCCACTTCTTTCCGCTCGTGCGGAAAGAAGTGGAAGAAAGGCACGCCAAAGGGAAGGGCTTTTCACAAAGCCGCCCTTCCCTTTGGAATCCCATCCTCCGAAGATTGCTTTCCAGCCGCGCCTTACGCTGCCGTGCGCGTTCCCGCGCTCTGCGCGGGCCGCGCAGTCGCGGTGCGGCAGGAAATGTCGGAGGAGGGCTTGTATCGAGAATCGGCCTGTGAATACGCGGAAATCATCTCATTTGTCATTCTGAGCGAAGCGAAGAATCTTGTGGCGAACTTGCTTTAGATTCTTCGTCGCTGCGCTCCTCAGAATGACAAATGAGGAAGATGTGCGCGCACGGGCCTGAAATCGCTCTGTAGGGGCCGATGCCCACATCGGCCCGTCTGCGCGGGTTCCGGCTTGCTGTTTTTTCAGCCCCCGCAGGGGGAACGCCCTCCGGAGGAAAGAGCACGCCAAAGGGAAGGGCTTTTTACAAAGCCGCCCTTCCCTTTGGAATCCCATCCTCCGAAGTTTGCTTTCCAGCCGCGCCTTACGCTGCCGTGCGCGTTCCCGCGCTCCGCTCGGCCCGCGCAATCGCGGTGCGGCGGGAAATGTCGGGGAACAGCCTGCATGGAGAATCGGCTTGTGGATACGCGGAGACAACCCCACCTGTCATTCTGAGCGCAGCGAAGAATCTTGTCGCAAACTTGCTTTAGATTCTTCGTCGCTGCGCTCCTCAGAATGACAGATGGGGCAGCGTAAAGCGTTTCCCCGACATTTCCATCCGCACGGCTCTGCGCGCGGCGAGCGGAGCGAGGCGGCGCGCACGCGCATCCGTTGGACGCGCATCGATCACAAGCTTCGGAGGATGAGGGTTCAGGGAGAAGGGCGGCTTTGTAAAAAGCCCTTCTCCCTGGCGTGCTCTTTCTTCACCGTCTTTCTGCACGAGCAGAAAGACGGTGCCCCGCAGGGCGCATCCCCCGTCCAAAACAAACCTGCACGCAGTACGTTTGAGATTCTTCGTCGCTGCGCTCCTCAGAATGACAAGTGGGGTAGTCAGAAGCACAGACTCCGACATTCCCCGCCGCACGGCCCTGCGCGCGGCGAGCGGAGCGAGGCGTCGCGCACGCGCATCCGTTGGACGCGCATCGATAGCAATCTTCGGAGGATGAGGGTCCAGGGAGAAGGGCGGCTTTGTGAAAAGCCCTTCTCCCTGGCGTGCTCTTTCTTCACCGTCTTTCTGCACGGGCAGAAAGACGGTGCCCCGCAGGGCGCATCCCCCGTCCTTAACAAATCTGCACGCAGTACGTATGAGATTCTTCGTCGCTGGCGCTCCTCAGAATGACAGGTGGGGAGGATATGTGCGAAAAGCCACCCCATTGTCATTCCCCGCTTCGCAGAGAATCCGGTTCGGCCCGCGACGGCGGGTTTGGGCGGCGGGCCGCGGAGCAAAGCGGCGGCCGAAAAATATCTCAAAATCGTTACAATTACCTACTTTTATGTTTCGCTCTGTTGTGATATAATATAAAAGAATCTCTATGGGCGGGCAATCGCCCGAAAAGAGGACTTTGCAGCAGCGGCTCCCGCTGGGAGCCTTTCGATAAAGGGGTATTGGTCATGCTGGAATTACTCTCACCCGCCGGGTCGATGGAGGCGCTGCGCGCCGCCGTGCAGAACGGCGCGGACGCCGTATATCTGGGATACGACGCGTTCAACGCGCGCATGGGCGCGCATAATTTTACCGCGGACGAGCTGCAGCAGGCGGTGGTCTACTGCCATGTGCGCGGGGTCAAGGTGCATTTGACGCTCAATACGCTCGTGGGAGACCGCGAGATGCCGCGCGCGGCGGAGATCGTGCGCCTGGCCGCGATTCTGGGCGTGGACGCGCTCATCGTGCAGGACCTCGGCGTCGTTCGCCTCGTGCGCGAGCTGGCTCCCGACATGCCGATTCACGCCTCCACGCAGATGAGCGTTCATTCGCTCGAGGGCGTGCAGCAGGCGGCGGAGCTGGGCTGCAGCCGCGTCGTGCTCGCGCGCGAGCTGCCGGCCGGCGAGCTGTCGCGCATCTGCCGCCGCAGCCCCGTGGAGACGGAGGTTTTCGTCCACGGAGCGCTCTGCATGTGCTATTCCGGACAGTGCTACCTGTCCTCCGTGATCGGCCGGCGCAGCGGCAACCGCGGCCAGTGCGCGCAGCCCTGCCGTCTGCCGTACGGCTACGGGCGGTTCGAGCCGACGCGCTACCCGCTGAGCCTGAAGGACAACTGCCTCGCCGAGCAGCTGGGCGAGCTGCGCGCGATGGGCGTTTCGTCCGTCAAGATCGAGGGCCGGATGAAGCGGCCCGAATACGTCGCCATCGTCACGCGCATCTACCGCGCGGCGCTGGACGGCAAGACCGTCACGCCGGAGGACCTGCGGCAGCTGGAGGCGGCCTTCTCCCGCCAGGGCTTCACGCAGGGCTACTACGAGGGAAAGACCGGCCCCGACATGTTCGGCACCCGGCAGGAGCCGGAGGCGGACGAGAAGCTGCTCGCCGCGGCGCGGGCGAGCTACGAGACCGCCGAGGCCCAGCGCGTGCCGGTAAAATTCTACGCCATGTTCCGCAGGGACGAGCCCGCACAGCTCGCGGTCGAGGACGACCTCGGCCACGTGTGCAAGGCGAGCGGCCCGGTGCCGGAGCAGGCGCTCTACCGCCCCATCACGCAGTCGGAGCTGGAGACGCGCCTGGCCAAGACGGGCGGCACGCCCTACCGCTGTACGCTCGTGCGCGCCGCGGTGGACGACGGCGTCAACCTGCCGGCCAGCGCCATCAACGCCATGCGGCGCGACGTGGTCGCGGAGCTGACGGCGCAGCGCGGCCGCGTGCCGACACCGCGTCTGAACGGCTACGACGAGCCCGCCCTCTACGACGGCGTGCCGGGCACGCCGCAGATGTCGGTGTATGTCCGGCAGGCGGGCCAGATCACGCAGAAGCTGCTCGCCCTGACGCCCGCCGTGCTGTATGTGCCGCTCTCGGAGATCCTGGAAAATCCCGACCTGCCCGGCCGCCTCGGCGTGGAGACGCAGCTGGCGGCGGTGCTGCCCCGCGTGGTGTGGAGCGGCGAAAACGAGAAGCTGGTCGGACAGCTCAAAACGGTCTTTTCGCTCGGCGTGCGCCAGCTCCTCGTGGGCAACCTCGGGCAGCTGCGCATCGCGAAGGCGGGCGGCTTCGCCGCGCGCGGCGATTTCGGCCTCAACATCTACAATTCCCGCGCCATGCGCACGCTGCGCGAGCTGGGCGTCGATTCCCAGCTGCTGTCCTTCGAGATGACGCTGCCGCAGATCCGCGACGTGAGCAAGGCCGTCCCCTGCGAGGCGCTTGTATACGGGCGGCTTCCGCTCATGGTGATGGAGAACTGCGTAATCCGGAACCGGACGGGCGTGTGCTCGTGCGACGCCGCGCCGGTCAAGCTCATCGACCGCATGGGCGAGGAATTTCCGCTCGTGAAGGACCCCGGCACCTGCCGGAACGTGCTTCTGAACGGGAAAAAGCTCTACCTGCTCGACAAGCTCGACAGCTTCCGGGGCCTCGGCCTCTGGGCGCTGCGCCTGCAGTTCACGACCGAAAACCCCGGCGAGGTGGACGCGATTCTGGGCGAATACCAGTCCGGCGGAGAGTTTGACGCCGGCGCATATACCCGCGGGCTCTACCTGCGGGGCGTGGAATAGACGAGGTAACAAAATGGCAATCATACTGGCCTCCCAGTCGCCCCGGCGGCGGGAGCTGATGGGACTTCTGGGCGTGCCCTTCACCGCTGTGACGGCGGACATCGACGAGACGATGGACCCCGGCCTGCCGCCGGCGCGCGAGGTCGCGCGCGTGGGCGCGGCAAAGGCCCGGAAGATCGCGGAATCGGCCGCGCCGGGCGACATCGTCGTCGCCGCCGACACGATCGTGGTCGTGGACGGGCAGATCCTCGGCAAGCCGAAGGACGCGGCCGACGCCGCGCGGATGCTGCGGCTGCTGTCGGGGCGCGCGCACGAGGTTTTGACGGGGCTGACGGTCGCGCAGGACGGGCGCGTGCAGACCGAGACTGTGCGCACGGTGATCCGCTTCCGCGCCCTTTCCGACGCGGAGATCGGCGCCTACGTGCAGACCGGCGAGCCGATGGACAAGGCCGGCGCCTACGGCATCCAGGGAAAAGCCTCCCTGTTCGCCGAGCGGATCGAGGGCGACTATTTCTGCGTCATGGGCCTGCCGCTTTGTCCGCTTGCGCGGATGCTGCGCGCCTGCGGCGTGCGGATTTTGGGAGAATGAGGCTCCGGGCCGGCATCCGCCGGCCGCAAACATCGAGTGGGGTGAGGATTTGAAAAAACGGTTCTGGTCGCCCAGGGTCAAGGCGCTTCTGATCGCGGCGGCCATTCTGGCCGTCCTGACGCTGGCGGTATCCGCCGCCGCCTCCGGGACGCCGTTCGGCGAGAATCTCGTGGGCGCGGTGCTCTCGCCCCTGCGCGCGGGCGTCGCCGCCATCGACCGGCAGGCGCAGCGCTACTACGACTACCTGTTCCGCTACGAGGCCCTGCAGGCCGAGAACGCGGAGCTGCAGAAAAAAGTGCTCAGCATGGAAGAGGACGTGCGCACCGCCCAGACCTATCAGCGGGAAAACGAGCGGCTCAAAACGCTGCTGCAGCTCGCCGAGGAGCACGCGGACTACAAGATGGTCTCGTCCTACATCCTCTCGTGGGATTCGTCGGAGTACAAGAGCGCGTTCACGATCGGCAAGGGCACGAACTCCGGCCTGGCCAAGGGCATGTGCGCCGTGACGGAGAACGGCCAGGTCGTGGGCCTCGTCACGGACGTGGGCACGAACTGGGCCAACGTCACCACGATCATGGACTCGTCGATGGAGATCAGCGCCTCCATCTCCTCCTCCGGCTACACCGGCGTCGTGCAGGGCACCTTCCTGCCCGACAACACGAACGTGCTGCGCATGAATTATCTTCTGACCGACGCCGTCGTCAAAAACGACGACCAGGTCGTGACGACCGGCTCCACGCTCTACCCGCGCGGGCTGCTGCTCGGCTACATCACAAACGTGAGCCTCGACGAGACGGGCGTCGCCAAATACGCCACGCTGACCCCCTCCTGCGACTTCGACAGCCTCGAGCAGATCTTCATCATCACGCAGTACGCCAACCAATAGTACATTTGCTGAAAGGAACGCCCTATGCGCGACAAGTATAAAAATGCGCTCATGTGGGCGCTCTATGCGGTTTTGTTTCTGCTGACCGTGGCGATGCAGACCGTCGTGTTCGGCCGCGCGCGGTATTTCGGCGCGAAGCTGAGCCTCATGCCCGTGCTCGTGGCCTGCGTGGCCATGCTCTGCGGCGCGGAGAACGGCGGCGCCTTCGGGCTCGCGGCTGGGACGGCGTGGTGTCTGGCCGGCGCGGACGGCGCGGGGCTGACGCTGATGCTGCTGACCGTCAGCGCCGTGCTCTGCGGGTGGCTGTGCGACCGGTATCTCCGCCGCACCCTGCTGTCGGCGCTCATGATGAGCCTGATGTCCCTCCTGCTGGCGGAGGGCGGGCTGTTCGCCTTCAAATATTACCTCGGCACGGTCGGCATCGCCGCGCTGAGGCTGCTCCCCGCGCAGATTCTCCTGTCGCTGCTGGCCTGCCCGCCGGTCTACGGGATCGCGCGCGCCATCAGAAAGGTTGGTACATAAGATATGGAACGGATCTCGCGCTTTCGCACGGGGCTTTTCCTCGCGCTCGTCGTGCTGATGATGGCGGTGTTCACCCTGCGGCTGTACAAGCTGCAGTCCAAGACCGACCAGGTGACAGCCGACGCCGACTCCATGACCTATATGACGACGGTCGAGGCCGCGCGCGGCAACATTCTCGACCGCAACGGCAACATCCTCGTCACGAACCGCGCAAGCTACAACCTCGTGATCGTGAATTTCGTGCTGTTCAACTCCGACACGCCGAACGAGAGCCTGCTCAAGGTGCTCGAGCTGTGCGACAAGCTGGGCATCCGGTATGAGAGCCACTTCCCCGTCTCCGCGGAGCGGCCCTACACCTACGACAAGGAGGCGCTCTCCGACACCTGGCAGCGCTATTTCCGCAGCTTTCTGCAGAACCGCGACTACGACCCCGACATCGGCGCGGCCACGCTCATGAAGAACCTGCGCGCGGCCTACAAGATCCCCGACGACTGGACGCAGGAGCAGGTCTACAAGGTCATCTCCGTCCGATACGAGCTCGAGCTGCGCAGTCTGGACGGGGTGGGCCTGGAGAACTACACGCTCGCCACCGATGTGGACGCGGCCGACCTCGCCGCGGTGATGGAGCTGGGCGTGCCGGGCGTCGTGGTCGAATCCGGCACCGTGCGCGAGTACAACACCAAATACGCCGCGCACATCCTGGGCTTCATCCAGCAGATGGACCCGGACGACTACGCCGGCTACAAGGCCAAGGGCTACGCCATGAACGCGCTCGTCGGCAAATCCGGCGTGGAGCTGGCGTTCGAGGACTACCTCCACGGCTCGAGCGGCACGAAGTACACCACCGTCTCCAAGACCGGCGAGGTGCTCGAGGAATACTACAAGACGCTGCCGGAACCCGGCGACAACGTGGAGCTGACCATCGACATCTCCCTGCAGGCCGTGGCGGAGGACGCGCTCGAAAAGACGATCCTCAGCCTGCGCGAAAACGGCATCAGCAACTCCGACGACGGCAAGGACGCCGAGGGCGGCGCAGTCGTGGTGGAGAAGGTCAAGACGGGCGAGGTCCTCGCCATGGCGAGCTACCCGACCTACGATCCGTCGGACTATTTCAAGAACTATACCGAGCTGAGCACCGCCGAGTACTCGCCCCTCTACAACCGGGCGCTGCTGGGCGCGTATCCGCCCGGCTCCGTCTATAAAATGGTGACGGCCGACGCGGCCATCGACTACGGCGGCATCGGGCAGTACTACCAGATCACCGACAAGGGCGTCTACACCTTCTACAAGGACCAGGGCTACACCTGCAACTGCTACGTCTATACGAGCCACGGCACCACGCACGGCACGATCAACATGCAGCAGGCGCTGGCCGTGTCCTGCAACTACTATTTCTACGAGGCCGGACGGCTGACCTACTATTCCTATTACGACAAGACGGGCCTGAACCCGATCGACCTCGTGGCCAAGACGCTGGGCCTCGGCGAGCCGACCGGCATCGAGCTGGCGGAGAACGTCGGCCAGCGAGCCAACGCCGAGACGAAAAAGAAGCTCTACGGCGACAGCACCGGCTGGTACGGCGCGGACGTGCTCCAGGCCGCCATCGGCCAGAGCGACAACCGCTTCACCCCGCTGCAGCTGGCGAGCTACGTCTGCGCCCTCGCCAACGGCGGCACGCGCTACAACGCGACGATCCTCAGCCGCGTCGTCTCCTGGGACTACGAAAAGCTCGTCAAAAAGCAGACGCCCGTGGTCGCCAGCAAGCTGAACATGTCCGAGGAGGCCAAAACCTGCATCACCACCGGCATGTACATGGCCGCGAACACCCCCGGCGGCACGGCGTACAACTATCTCAAGGACTATCCCGTCAAGGTCGCCTGCAAGACCGGCACCGCGCAGCACGGCAATACCGACATGGGCTCCGACCACGCCTCGTTCGTGCTCTACGCCCCGGCGGACGACCCGGAGATCGCGATTTCCGTGTATGTCGAAAAGGGCGCGCAGGGCGGCTATCTCTCCAACGTCTGCATCCCGATCCTCGACGCCTATTTCTCCGCCAGCGCCAAATACGAAACGACCACCACGGAGGACATCGCGCACTGACGCGAACACCCGCGGCGCCGCTTTCCTTCCCACACATTACTGACAAGGGGTATCGAATTCTATGACAGACCTCTCCAAGCTTCGCAATTTCTGCATCGTGGCGCACATCGACCACGGCAAATCCACGCTGGCCGACCGCCTGCTGGAGGAGTGCCACACCGTGGACAAGCGCGAGATGGAGGCGCAGATCCTCGACCAGATGGACCTTGAGCGCGAGCGCGGCATCACGATCAAGGCCAGCGCCGTGCGCCTGCAGTACAGGGCCGACGACGGGCAGGACTATGTGCTCAATCTCATCGACACCCCGGGCCATGTGGACTTCAACTACGAGGTGTCCAGAAGCCTGTCCGCCTGCGAGGGCGCGGTGCTCGTGGTGGACGCCTCGCAGGGCATCGAGGCCCAGACGCTCGCCAACACCTATCTCGCCATCGACAACAACCTCGAGGTGCTGCCCGTCATCAACAAGATCGACCTCCCCTCGGCCAGACCGCTGGAGGTCAAGCACGAGATCGAGGACGTCATCGGTCTGCCGGCCCTGGACGCGCCGGAGATCTCCGCCAAAAACGGCGTCAACATCCACGCCGTGCTGGAGATGATCGTGGCGGGCGTCCCCGCGCCGAAGGGCGACCGGGACGCGCCCCTGCAGTGCCTCATCTTCGACAGCCAGTACGATTCCTACCGCGGCTCCATCGTCTACATGCGCGTCATGAACGGCGTCGTGCGCCCCGGCATGGACATCCTCATGATGGCGACCGGCGCCGTGTACAAGGTGGTGGAGGTCGGGTATCTGCATCCGCTCGGCATGAGCCCCGCCGACGCGCTGGGCGCGGGCGAGGTCGGATACCTCACGGCCTCGATCAAAACCGTCTCCGACACCCGCGTGGGCGACACGATCACGGGCGTCCAGAACCCGGCAAAGACCGCGCTGCCCGGCTACAAGCAGGCGCAGCCGATGGTCTTCTCCGGCGTCTATCCCGCCGACGGCTCCAAATACGGCGACCTGCGCGACGCGCTGGAGAAGCTCAAGCTGAACGACGCCTCCATGTCCTACACGCAGGAGAACTCCATCGCGCTGGGCTTCGGCTTCCGCTGCGGCTTTCTGGGGCTGCTGCACATGGAGATCATCATGGAGCGGCTCGAGCGGGAGTACAACCTCGACCTCATCACGACCGCGCCGAACGTCGTCTACAAGATCACGAAGCTCGACGGCACGACGGTGGACGTCTACACCCCGCTCAACTATCCCGACCCCGCCGAGATCGCGGAGTCGCAGGAGCCGTACGCGAAGGTCAGCATCCTGACCCCGCCCGAGTACGTCGGCGCGATCATGGACCTGTGCACGAACCGGCGCGGCGAATACAAGGACATGAAGTACCTCGACCCCTCGCGCGTCGAGCTGCACTACTCGATGCCGCTCAACGAGATCATCTACGATTTCTTCGACGCGCTCAAATCCCGCACGCGCGGCTACGGCTCTTTGGACTACGAGCTGGAGGGCTACCGGCCGTCCAGGCTCGTAAAGCTGGACATCCTGCTCAACGGCGAGATCGTGGACGCCCTGAGCTTCATCCTCTTCTCCGACAGCGCCTACGCCCGCGCGCGGAAGATCTGCGAGAAGCTCAAGGACAACATCCCCCGCCAGATGTTCGAGATCCCCGTCCAGGCCGCCGTCGGCGGCAAGGTCATCGCGCGCGAGACGATCAAGGCCCTGCGCAAGGACGTGCTCGCCAAATGCTACGGCGGCGACATCACGCGCAAAAAGAAGCTGCTCGAAAAGCAGAAGGAGGGCAAAAAGCGGATGCGCACCTTCGGCTCCGTCTCCGTCCCCTCCGAGGCCTTCATGGCGGTGCTGAAGCTGGACGACGAATGAGAGGCGGGGAGCCGGGGCTGCGGCATCGCTTCGCGATCCGCCCAAAAACACGTCCCTCTTCGCTTCTGCGTACCGGCCATCCCCGTGCCGCAGCCATTCACCCTTCACCCAACTCCTAACTAAAAAAGGAGGCCATTCCATGCCGATCATTCAGGCGGTTCCCAAGCGGAAAAAGAGCCTGGGCATCTATGTGCACATCCCGTTCTGCCGCAGCAAGTGCGAATACTGCGACTTCTACTCCCTGCCCGGCGGGCGGAACAACGAGCTGATGGACCGCTATCTCGAGGCCGTTGTGACGCACATCCGGGAAACCGCGCCCGCCGCGGTCAACTACGAGGTGGACACCGTCTATTTCGGCGGCGGCACGCCGTCGTTTTTCGGGGCGTCCGGCCTTTCGCGGATCTTCGCGGAGATCGACCGCCGCTTCGACGTGAGCCGCGACGCGGAGGTCTCGTTCGAGGCCAACCCCGACAGCGTGGCGCTGCCGATGCTCCAGAAGCTGCGCCGGTCGGGCTTCAACCGCATCTCCATCGGCGTGCAGTCCGACTCCGACGAGCAGCTCAAGGCGCTCGGCCGCCCGCACAACTACAAGCAGGCGCAGCAGGCCGTGTCGCTGGCGCGCCGCGCGGGCTTCGACAACGTGTCGGTCGATCTCATGTTCGGCCTGCCGAACCAGAGCCGCGAGCAGTGGATGAGCACGCTGCGCAACGTTGTCGATCTCAAGGCCGACCACATCTCCTGCTACGGGCTGAAGGTCGAGCCGGGCACCAAGCTCTTTGAATACCGCGAGTGCGCGAACCTGCCCGACGACGACGCGCAGGCCGACATGTACTTCTACGCCGTCGATACGCTCGAATCCTTCGGCTACTATCAGTACGAAATCTCCAATTTCGCCAGGGACGGCTTCATCTGCCGGCACAACATGAAATACTGGGTGGGCGACGAGTATCTCGGCTTCGGCCCCTGCGCCGCGTCCGACTTCGCGGGCAAGCGGTTCACGATCGAGCCGGACCTGGAAAAGTACATCGACGGCGTCATGCACAAGGGCGTCGTCCTCTCCGAGTGCGAGCCCGTGCCGCTGCGCGAGCGGGCGGGGGAGTACCTGATGCTCCGGCTGCGCACGGTGGACGGCGTGGAGGAGGGCGAGTACACGCGCTCATTCCTGCTCCCGTTCAAGCCGCTCGAGAAGGTGTTTCTGCAGCTGCAGAAGGGCGAATACGCCGCCATCACGAACGGGCGCTGGCATCTGACGCCGAAGGGCTTCATGATCTCCAACACCATCCTCGTCCAGCTGCTCGAGGAGCAGCAGAAAAGCAAGCCCCTCGCGCAGAAAAAGTAGCCGAAACGACCCGAAAAGCGAAAAAAACGATTGACAGGTTGATGTCATATCCGGTATAATATCATTCGTGCGCTCCCGCCCATTTGACGGGAACGGGAACAAGACTCGCTGCGGCCGCGCAGGCGGCTGTTGAGCATAATCTTACAGGAGGTGTCCAATATGGCAACCGTACGTACCTATCAGCCCAGCAAACGTCACAGATCGAAGGTTCATGGCTTCCGCAAGAGAATGGCCGACGCCAATGGCCGCAAGGTTCTGGCCCGCCGCCGCGCCAAGGGCAGAGCTGCGCTTTCCGCGTAAGCGCCCGTTTCAGCCGCAGAAGCTTCATCAAGGGGTGAATGGACGATGTTCTGTTCGCCCCATCCGTTTATTGGGAAAGGGCCGGATTCTGCCGCAAAAAGCGGGCCGGCCCGGCAAAGCCGTATCCGGGAAAGGCATTCTATGCAGTTTTCCAGCTCACTCAAGCAAAACCACCTCTTCCGCCGCCTCTACCGGCGCGGCGCAAGCGCGGCGGACCGCAACCTGGTGCTCTACTGCCGGAAAAACGGCCAGCAGGCCAACCGCATCGGCCTGACCGTGAGCGCCAAGCTCGGCCATGCCGTCCGGCGCAACCGGCTCCGCCGCCGCCTGCGGGAAATCTACCGCACGCACGAGACGGCCTACCGGCCCGGCTGGGACTGGATCGTGGTGGCGCGCACGCACGCGATGGACGCGTCGTATCAGGAGCTGGAGCGTTCCTATCTGGCGCTCTCGGCCCGGCTGGGGCTCATCAAAAAGGAGACGGCGGAATGAAAGCCCTTTTTCTGCGGCTGATCCGTTTCTATCAGCGGCGCATCTCACCCGCGTTTCCGCCGCGCTGCCGGTTTCGGCCCACCTGCTCGCAGTACGCGCTGGAGGCCATCGAAAAATACGGCGCGTGGAAGGGCGGCTGGCTGGCGCTCTGGCGGCTTCTGCGCTGCAATCCCTTCAACAAAGGCGACTACTTCGATCCGGTGCCGTAAGCACCGGCATTCTCAACATCGAGAGGAGAACGCATGAAAAGATTTTTTGCGCTGCTGCTGGTCCTGCTTTTGCTGCTGGGACTGGCAGGCTGCGCGTTCGGCGGCAGCTCGGCTTCGACGGCCCAGAGCGCGTCGAGCTCCGTCACCCCCGAGGAGGCGGCGACCAAGGCCGCCGACAGCACGCAGGACAAGTTCGGCATCAGCGACGTGATCCGCGTCCCCTTCGGGTATCTGCTCGACTGGCTGTATGAGTTCACAGCCAACTACGGCGTCGCGCTCATCCTGTTCTCTCTGATCATCAAGCTCGTCCTGCTGCCCATGGGCGTCAAGAGCAAAAAGAGCATGCTCAAGATGTCGCGCGTCTCGCCGCTTGTCAAGGCGCTCGAGGTGCAGTACGGCGACGACAAGCAGAAATACCAGCAGGCCGTCCAGCAGCTCTACAAGGACGAGGGCGTGTCGATGACGGGCGGCTGCGTGTGGAGCTTCATCCCGCTGCTCATTCTGCTGCCCCTGTACTACGTCATCCGCGAGCCCATCACCTACATGCTGCACAACGCACGCTCGATTTCCGCCGGCATCGTGGCCTTCATCAAGGCCAGCGGCGTGAACCTGGGCACGAACAACTTCTATTCGCAGCTCGCCGCCGCCGGTCATCTCGGCGAGTTCGCCGAGAAGCTCAGGGCGATTTTCCCGACCGCCAATCTGCAGAGCATCGACTTCGGCTTCCTCGGCGTCGATCTGGCCTCCATCCCGAGCTGGAAGTTCTGGGAGTGCGAGGGCTGGGGCGAGATCGGCCTGTTCCTCATCCCGGTCGTCTCCGCCGGTCTGCAGGCGCTGTCCATGTTCGTCAGCCAGAAGATGAACAACCAGGTCGCCACCGACGCCAACGGCGAAAAGGACGAGGCCGCCGCCAAGACCGCCAACCAGTCCACCATGACCATGATGCTCATGATGCCGCTGTTCTCTCTCTACATCGGCTTCACCATGCCCGCCGCCATCTCGATCTACTGGATCGCGCAGGCCGTGTTCGGCGCCGTGCAGGACTACATCCTGACCGTCCACTACCGCAAGGTCTACGACCAGGAGGATGAGGTCAAGCAGCGGCTCGCCGCCGAGAAGCGCGCCGAGGAGGCCGAGAAGGAGCGCCAGCGCGCCCTTCGCCGCGAGCAGAATCCCGACGGCATCATGGACAATATCAGCAAAAAGAAGCTCAAGCAGCAGGAAAAGGACGCCGCCGACCGCGCCGCCAAGGAATACGAGGCGAAAAAGCGCGGAAATGCCGGCGAATCGTCCGAGCAGCCGTCTGCACCCGGCGACGCCGCCCGGCCCTACAGCCGCGGCCGCGCCTACAGTCCCGGCCGCTACGGCAAGGATGCGGACAGCGCGCCGGAAACCGGCTCCGACGAACCCGCGCAGGAAACGGAGAAGTGAGTTATGGAAAAAATGATTACCGCGACCGGCAAGACGATCGATCTTGCCATTGAATCCGCCCTGGCCATGCTGGGCATGGACCGCGACAGCGTGTCCGTGGAGGTGCTGGACAATCCGAAGTCCGGCTTCCTCGGCATCGGCGCCGTGCCCGCCAAGGTCAAGGTGACGTACGAGGTCCCGGACGAGGCCCCCGCGCCCGCCCTGTCCTCCGCGTCGAGAAGCAAGCCCAAAAAGCCCGAGGAGCAGGCCGCCGCGCAGCAGCGCGTCATCGCGCCCGCCGCCAAAACGCCCATGCCCTCCGCGCCGCTGCCTCCCACCCCGCGCGAGGCGTTCGTCCAGCACGAATCCTCCGCGCCGAGAGCGCCGCAGGGCTCCAGAGGCCCGCGCGAGGACCGGCCGCGCCGCGACCAGCAGCCGCGCCGTGACCAGCAGCCCCGCCGCGACCAGCAGCCGCGCCGCGACCAGCAGCCGCGCCGCGATTCGCAGCCCCGCCGCGACCGCGCGCAGGTCCGCCCGCAGCCGGCTCCCAGAGTCTACGCGCCCGCCGAGCCGAAGGTCTACGTTCCCGCCGAGCCCGGCTCGACAGAGGAGCGGATCGAGATTTTCCTCAAGGGCCTTCTGGAGCACATGGGCTCCGACGCCGTGCCCCACGCGATGAAGAACGGCGACGGCGTGTACGTCGTCGAGCTGACGGGCGAAAACCTCGGCATCCTGATCGGCCGCCGGGGCGAGACGCTCGACGCCATCCAGCATCTGGCCAACTACGCCGTCAACCGCGGCGAGGAGAAGCGCGTGCGCATCAACGTGGACGCCGAGAACTACCGGCTCAAGCGCGAGGAATCGCTGCAGCGCCTGGCCGTCAAGATCGCGGGCAAGGTCGTCAAGGACCGCCGGAACGTCACGCTCGAGCCGATGAACGCCTATGAGCGCCACGTGATCCACGCCGCCCTGCAGGACGAGCCGGACATCACCACCTATTCCACCGGCACCGAGCCGAACCGCCGCGTGATCGTGGCCTACAGCCGCTTCAAGAGCACCCCCGCCGCGCCGAAGGACGAGGCGCAGCCCGAAACCGAGCCGGAAGCGGAGCTCGAGGCCGAGCCCGAGAACGAACCCGAAACCGAGCCCGAAGCCGAGCCCGAGGCGCAGCCTGCGGCAGAGGCCGAGCCCGAAGCGGAACCCGAAGCGCAGCCCGAGACCGACGATCCGGAATAAGGCGCGCGAATCCGCCGGAAACCGAAAACCCGCCGCGCCGGCGCTATAACAGGAATTGCCGCGAGTGCTTCGTCATTCGCGGCGATTTTTGTCAGCGCCTGTATTTTGCGAGATACCCGGAGCGGGAATTTGCGAAAGAGGCATCATGAAAAAAAGAATATTGCCGATTTTACTGGCATGTACGCTGCTGCTGCTGACCGCCTGCAGAAACGGCGCGGAGCAGACAAACACCGGAAATCGCGGAAGCGCAGATCACTGCAGCGGAAATACCGTCATCTGCACCATATTTGTAAACAATCCGCAGAATCACTGGGATTTTTCCCGGGCCGAGGACGCCTCCAGAAGGAAGCAGATTTGCACGTACCTGGGAATCGCCTGCGATTATCTGCAGGAACAGGCAGAAAAGTATCACCGGTCGCTGCACTTTACCTATGACTTTACAGCCGACGACGACCTTTCCGATACCTATACGACGGACCTTTCTTACGAAACAGAGGACTGGGATATGAGCCTGTGGAAATATATCGACGCCGGCATCCCGGCAGATGAGCTGCTGAAAAAATATAAGGCGGAAAATATCCTGTTTCTGACCTGCATGAATACGGACGAGACCAACACAGCCATTTCAAGCACGCGAAACTGGTATGCCGACATGCCGTATCCCTACGAATTTATCTCCCTGTACTTCGTGGATTCCGGCGAAATCAACGCACCCGCGATCTATGCGCACGAAATCCTGCATTGCTTTGGCGCGCCGGACCTGTATGCCCCCGATGACGAATACGGCATCGGCGACAGCTTTGTCAGCTGGATCGGTGAAAATTCCCCCAATGACATCATGTATACCTGCTCGGATCTGAAGACAGGCGAATATGCGTACGACCAAATCACGAATGAAATCAGCGATGTGACAGCGTATTATATCGGCTGGACGGATCGATGCCGGGCTGCAGAGCAGGCGGGGCTGAAGCAAAGTCAATACCGGTAACGTCCGGTTTGCCGTGCTGCCGTTTGGAAGGCCCACGGCGCGGATGCGGGGCGCGGCGAATTTCCGGGCGAAATTCACAGTTTTTTCATGTTTTGTGCTTCCTGTTATGGTAAACTGAAACAAGAGGGAGGCGAGGCATTGAATATCCTGTTCTTTTTGACACCCAAGGCGATGTGCTCCTACATCGACGCCGACGCGACGCTTCGGCAGGCGATGGAGCGGATGGAGAACTCCGGGTATACCGCGCTGCCGGTGCTCGACCGCGACGGCGGCTACTGCGGCGTCGTGACCGAGGGCGACCTGCTGTGGTCGTTCAAGCGGCTGTGCGTGATGGACCTGCGGCAGACCGAGGAGCACAGCATCTCCGAGATCGAGCACCGCCGGACCGTCCAGCCCGTGAAGGTGGATACCCGCGTGGAGGACCTCATCTCCGTGGCGGCCGAGCAGAACTTCGTGCCGGTCATCGACGACAAGGGCGACTTCATCGGCATCGTCACCAGAAGCCGCATTCTCAAATACTGTCTGGAGACCTATTTCGAGCGGTTCCAGGACGCGGTCATTTAAGGCGGCGCGGAAGCGCGCACGAAAATTCAAATTTATTCCATACCATGTTTAACCCTCCGAAAACCGGACCATACTAGTCCCGGAGGTGTTAAAAACATGCAAAACAACAGCGATTCATCCAAATCCGGCGGGTTCCGGAAATTCTTCCAGGAAAAGGGCTACTACATAGTCCTGTTCCTGTGCATTGTCGCAGTCGGAATTTCGGGCTATCTTTTCGTTTCCAACGCCATTGCGGAGAAGAATTCCCTGAACGAAAGCCTCTCGGTCGCCACAAGCGCGGCGGTTCCGCCCGACGCGCAGGCCGGCGCCGGGAAGAAGACCCAGAGCACGCAGACCGCCCCGAAGAGCGGGGCGCGGGACAGCGACACGGCCGAGACGGCCGCCATCCTCGAGGGCGACGACGCCGTGCGCGCCGCCGCGGAGGCGCTCCGCGTCTGGCCGGTCTCCGGCTCCGCGCTGGCGGCGTACAGCGTGGACAAGCTCAGCTACAACGCGACCGTAAAGGACTGGCGCACCCATGAGGGCGTCGATCTGGCCGCCGTGGCGGGCACCCCGGTCAAGGCCGCCTGCGCCGGTACCGTGACCGCCGTCTACGACGACGAGTTTCTGGGCACCACGGTCGTGCTGAGCCATACGGACGGCTATACCACGCAGTACGCGAACCTGGCCGCCGTCCCGACCGTCTCGGTGGGCGACACCGTCGAGGCCGGCAAGGTGCTCGGCTCCGTCGGCGCCACCGCGATCCTCGAGGCGGGGGAGGACTCCCACCTGCACTTTGCCGTCTATCACGACGGCAGCCCCGTCGATCCCGCGGAATTCATCGGCTGACAAAGGGCGGGCGGCACAGGCCGCCCGCAGGCGCGGAATTCCGCATCCCGCGCCGCAAAAACTGCGCGCGCCATTCTGAGCGTTCCGCTCGGAATGGCGCGCGTTTTTCCGTCCGGCCGCGCCCGCCGCCGATTTTCCCGGAAAAATGACATAGGCCCTTGAAACGCGCAATATATTGTGTTAATATGAATTGGCTGACGCAAGATATGGATTACGAGGAGAGAAGAACATGACCATTGAACAGTGGCTGGGCGAGGAAAACAAGCTCGGCATCGACATTTGGAACAGCAAGTACTGTTATGAGGGCGAGAGCTTCGACGGCTGGCTGTCGCGCGTTTCGGGCGGCAACGAGGAGGTCGCGGAGATGATCCGCAGCAAAAAGTTCCTCTTCGGCGGGCGCATCCTGGCCAACCGCGGGCTCGAGAACCGCGGGCGCAAGGTGACGCTCTCGAACTGCTACGTCGTCACGCCGCCGGGCGACAGCCTCGAGGAGATCTTCGACTGCGCGAAGAAGCTCGCCCGCACCTACAGCTACGGCGGCGGCTGCGGCGTGGACGTGTCCGGCCTGTCGCCGAAGGGCGCGCACATCAACAACGCCGCCAAGGAGACGAGCGGCGCGGTCAGCTTCATGGAGCTGTACGCGCTCACGACGAGCCTGATCGGGCAGAACGGGCGGCGCGGCGCGCTGATGATCAGCCTCGACGCCTCTCATCCCGACGCGGAGGAGTTCATCCGGCTCAAGTCCGACCTCAACAAGGTGACAAAGGCCAACCTGTCCCTGCGCCTGCACGACGACTTTCTGCAGGCTGTGCGGGAGGGCCGGCCCTACACGCAGAGCTACACCCGCGCCGCGACCGGCGAGACCGTCGAGCGCACGGTGGACGCGAGAGACCTGTTCCGCCTCATCGCGGAGACGAACTGGGATTTTGCCGAGCCGGGCGCCCTGTTCTGGGACCGCATCACGAGCTGGAACCTGCTGAGCCACACGCCCGATTTTCACTACGCGGGCGTCAACCCCTGCGCGGAGGAGCCGCTGCCCGCGGGCGGCAGCTGCCTGCTCGGCAGCATGAACCTCGCGGGCTTCGTGGCGGACTCCTTCACGCCGGAGGCGCGCTTCGACTTCGACGCCTTCCGGCACGCCGTCCGCGTGTGCGTGCGCGGTATGGACGACGTGCTCGAGGAGGGGCTGCCGCTGCACCCGCTGGAGGAGCAGCAGAACAGCGTGCGCGACTGGCGGCAGATCGGCCTCGGCATCATGGGCCTGGCCGACATGCTCATCCGCCTCGGCGTGACCTACGGAAGCCCGGAGGCCATCCGCCTGTGCGACGAGATCGGCTTCGCGATGGCGGACACGGCGGTCGCCGAGTCGGCCGAGCTGGCCGGGCGCGCCGGCGCGTATCCGCGCTGCAGCCCCGAAAACATCCTCTCCACGCCGTTCCTGCTCGCCAACACGACCGAGCAGACGCGGGAGCTGGTCAGAAAATACGGCCTGCGCAACTCCCAGCTGCTCACGATCGCCCCGGCCGGGACAATCTCGACGATGCTCGGCATCTCAGGCGGCATCGAGCCGATCTACGCGAACTACTACCAGCGCAAGACGCAGAGCCTGCACGGGCACGACGTGTTCTACAAGGTCTACACGAAGATCGTCGAGCAGTACATGCAGGACCACCATATCACGGACGACGCGGAGCTGCCGGAGTATTTCGTCACGGCGCTGACGCTCGACTACCGCGACCGGATCGACATGCAGAGCGTCTGGCAGACGCACATCGACGCCTCCATCTCCTCCACGGTCAACGTCCCGCAGAGCTTCACCGTCGAGCAGACGGAGCAGCTCTACCTCTATGCCCATGAAAAGGGCCTCAAGGGCGTGACGATCTACCGCGACGGCTGCCGGCGCGGCGGCGTGCTTACAACGGAGGAGCCGAAGAAAAAGCGCCTCGCGGCGGGCGAGGGCCTCGCGCGCGGCCAGATCGTGCAGGTCACCGACGAGGTCATCGGCAAGAAACGCAAGCTCGTGACCGGCTGCGGCACGCTCCACTGCATCGCGCTGTTTGACCCCTACACGGGCGCGCTGCTCGAGACCTACCTCAGCAAGGGTTCCACGGGCGGCTGCAACAACTTTATGATCGGGCTCTCGCGCATGATCTCCATCTGCGCGCGCGGCGGCATCGACATCTACACGATCGTCGACCAGCTCAACTCCACCGGCACCTGCCCGAGCTACGCCGTGCGCAGCGCCACCCGGCGCGACACGAGCAAGGGCGCCTGCTGCCCGATGGCGGTCGGCAACGCGCTGATCGCCATGTACAACGAGGTGCAGTCCGAGCTGGCGGCGAACCAGAATCCGGAGCCCGAAAAGCCGAAGGCGCCGAAAAAGATCCCGAAGCCGCAGGCCGTCGAGGACGTGGCGGACAAGCTCTGCCCCGAGTGCGGCGAGCCCCTCGTCTTCGAGGGCGGCTGCAACACCTGCAAAAACTGCGGCTGGAGCAAGTGCCTGTAAGCAAACATGAAAACCCCGCGAAAATCGTATGATTTTCGCGGGGTTCCTTCATATTTTCTGCCGTCAGGCCTTGCAGCCGATGGCGCGGGAGATCTTCTGGCCGGCGTCGCAGACGAGGCGGATGGCCTCGAGGAAGTCCTCGGTGTAGACCTGGCGGAACATGCCGACGCAGCCGATGGCGTAGCGCACGGAGCCGGAGGCGTCGCGGATGGGCGCGGACACGGAGCGCAGGCCGATCTTGTATTCGCCGTTTTCCACCGCGTAGCCCTGCTCACGGATGCGCTGGAGCTCCGGCGCGAACTGCTCGGGCGTGGTGAAGGTGTGCGGGGTGTAGGCCTTGAGCTCGCCGCGCGTGAGAAGCCGGCGGCACTCGGCGGCGGAGAGGTTGGCGAGGAACAGCTTGCCCTGCGAGGTGCAGTGCAGCGGCAGGCGCGCGCCGACCTCGGACACGACGCGCAGGCTCGCGCGGCTCTCCTCCTCGGCCAGGGTGACGACGGCGGCGCGGTTGAGCACCGACAAAAACACCGACTCCTCCAGCCGGGCGCAGATGGACTGGAGATACGGCCGCGCGATGGCGCCGATGTCCCACGAGCTGCTGACGGAGCAGCCGTACTCGAAAAGCCGGATGCCCAGGCAGTATTTCCCGTCGCCGCCCTGCTCGACAAGGCCACCCTCACGCAGGGTGGACAGCAGGCCGTGGATGGTGCTCTTGGGCCAGCCGGTCCGCTGGTACAGCTCCGACAGCGCGGCGGGCCGCCCGAAATCCTGGAGGATGTCGAGCAGCGAGATGGCCTTGGCCACGGAATAGATGGTTTTTCCCTCCGATTCGGGCATACGAACGTCCCTCCTATGCCTTGTGGATGTACAGCACGCCGATGGTGCCGGGGCCGCAGTGGCTCGAGACGGTGCAGCCGGCGCGGGTGACGCAGACCTCGCGGAACGGCTGCAGGCTGCGCACGGTGTTGACGGCGAGCCGGACGGTGTCCTCGGGCAGGCCGGAGTGGGTGACGAAGATGCGGTCGAGCACGAGATCGTCCCGGCCGCCGATGCGGTCGGTGATGTACTCCACGAGGCACTTGTCAAAGCTGCCGCGGTATTTCTTGCCGACGCACATCTTGCCGTCCTTCACATCGATGCCGGGGCGCAGGCGCAGCAGATTCGCGCCCAGCAGCGTGACGGCGGAGCAGCGGCCGCCCTTTTTCATGTAGACGAGCTGGTCGAGGATGAAGCTGGCGTCCACGCGGGCGGTCAGCTCCCGCAGGCGCGCGGCGATCTCGTCGGGGGGCAGGCCCTCGCGGGCCATGCGCGCGGCCTCGAGCACGACGTGTCCGTGGCCGGTCGAGAGATTGCGCGAGTCGATCACGTAGACGTTGGGATAGTCCGCGGCGGCCAGGCAGGCGTTCTGATAGCAGCAGGAGAAATCCGACGAGATGCAGATGTGGATGACGAAATCCACGCGGCGCGAGAGCTCGGAAAACAGCAGCACGTAGTCGGCCAGATTGACGGCCGAGGTCGCGGCGAGGCTGCCGCCGGCGGCGACATGGGCGTAGATGTCGTCCGGATGGACGTCCACGCCGTCGCGGAAGGTCTTGCCGCCGAGCTGGACATACAGGGGGATCAGGCGGATGTTCTCGCGCGCGAGCAGCTCCGGACTCAAATCGCAGGTGCTGTCGGATGTAATTTGATAGGTCAAGGCGTATCCTCCTTCGGGCTCCGATGGTGGTTTTACTGCCCTATCATACCACACGGGTCCCCGGTTTGACAACGGGGCATTTTTGCGCAAAAAGGCGGATCTGCCGGAATCAGCGCTTTACCAACCGGGCAATTTCGGAGATCAGCTTTCCCGGGTCGATCGGTTTGGCGATGTGGCCGTTCATGCCGGCCCGGAGCGTCTTTTCCACGTCGCTGTCGTAGGCGTCGGCGGACATGGCCAGAATGGGGACCTTTCCGGCGTCGGGATGCGCGGAGGCCCGGATGATCCGGGCGGCGGTGCAGCCGTCCATGACCGGCATGCGCAGGTCCATCAGAATCGCGTCGAACGCGCCGGGCTCCGACGCGGCGAAAAGCCGGCAGGCGTCCTCGCCGTTGCGGGCCAGCTCGCAGTCCGCGCCGTTCATCTGCAGAATCCGGGTCGCGATCTCCGCGTTCATCTCGTTGTCCTCGCACAGCAGCAGATGAAGCCCGCGGACGCTGTCGGCCGGACCCGGCGCGCCGTTTTTCGCCGGGAGCGCGTCGTCCAGCCGCTCGAAGCGGAGGTACACCGAGAACTCCGAGCCCGCGCCGGGCTGGCTGCGGGCCTCGATCCGGCCGCCCAACAGCTCGACGGTGCGCTTGACGATGGACAGGCCCAGCCCCGAGCCGCCGACGGCCGCGGTCGCGGGCGTGCGCTCCTGCGTAAAGGGCTCGAACATCTTCTCCATGAAATCCGCGCTCATGCCGACGCCGTTGTCGCGGACGGTGATCCGGTCGTACACGCTGTCGGGCTCGAGCCGCAGACATTCCACAATGAACTCGATCCGCCCTCCCTCGGGGGTGAACTTGATCGCGTTGGACAGAAGGTTGATGAAGATTTCGCGTACGCGCAGCAGGTCCACGCTGATGGTCGCCATGACGGCGCGGCTGTTGTCGAGCACGAAGGTGATGTGCTTTTTGTCCATCAGCGGCTGCACGGAGGTGACGATCTCGCGGATGACCTGGCCGCAGCTGACGGGCACCGGCTTGAGCTCCACCGTGCCCGTCTCGATCTTCTGCAGATCGAGCGTGTCGTTGATGAGCGTGAGCAGCGTGTCGCTCGCGGTTTCGGTTTTGCGCAGATAGTCCATGACCTGCGGCGGCGTGCCGGGGACCTGCATGGCCAGCAGGTTGTAGCCCAGAATCGCGTTGAGCGGCGTGCGGATGTCGTGGCTGACGTTGCCGAGGAAGTCGGTTTTCATCTCGCTGGCCTTCTCCGCGGCGAGCAGCGCGCGGCGCAGCTGCTCCGCGGCGGCCTCCTCGTGCTCGAAGGTTTCGGTGACGTCGGCGAGGGTGAACATGATCTCCCGGCGGTCGGCCTCGAGATAGCGGAAGTTGAGCTGCTTGCGCCGCCCCAGCGCGGTGTAGGAGTAGGTGTAGACAGACCGGCTCTCCAGCGCGCGGCGGACCGCGTCCAGGCCGATGGCCTCGATAAACGGCTTCCGCTCGAGCTCGGTCGGGAGCGTCTGCGCGATGGCCTGCACGCGCGCGCCGAAATGCTCCGGCCCGGGCCCGGCGGCCGCGGCATAGCTCTCGGAGACGTAATAATAGGTCGTCTCGTCCCCCGCCGTGTCGATCAGTCCGATGCAGTCGTATTCCTCGCGGGTGATGACCGCAAGGATCTCCTCCTCCTTGTGGGCGTGGTCCGCGTCCACGGAGTAGGCGATGGCCTCGATGTCGCCGGTGAACGGATTCTGCAGAATGTGGAAATACGTCGTGACCCAGAGCGCCTTGCCGCTGTCGGTCAGACGGCGGTAGGTGACCTCGAGCCGGTCGCTTCCGCCGGCGTATTGTCCGAGCAGCCGCTCCCGGCTGAAATCCCGCAGGAATTCCGCAGCCTGCCGGGGGTCGAGGATGATGGCCGCGAATTTTTCCATCAGCCCGTCCACCGTGTCGGCCTCGAGCATCTGGCGGATGTATTCCGAGGTGCCGTGTCCGTCGCTGCACCGGTTTTTCGTGAGGTTGAGCCGGAAGGTGCACAGCGCGTCCGGATTCGTCGTCAAAAGCTCCTGAAGGGTGCGGTTGAAGCTGTCCTCCTTGGCCTTCTGCATCGCCGCGTCGGTGAAGACCGCGTAGACCAGCACGGAGCCGTCCTCCTGCGGGGTGGCGAGCGCGCTGCAGTGGACCCACCCGAAGCCTCCGTCCGCGTTCGACACGCGGAAGATCTGCTCGTCCTGCAGCCGCTCCAGCGCGAACAGCCGGGCGAAGAAATCCCTGGCCTGCTCCCGGTCCTCCGGCGCGGCCAGCTCCAGGACCGGCTGCCCGCTCAGGCCGACGATCCCGCCCTTCCGCAGCTCCCGGTCGTTGGACAGATAGCCGTTGGCGGCGACGATGCTGACGGTGCCCGCGTGATTTTTGAGCACGACGATGCGCGCGGGGATGGAATCGACCAGCCGCCGCAGCTCGGCGTTCTGCCCGGCCAGACTGCTCTTGGTCTGCTCCGAGGCGGTGATGTCCACGATCACGACGTAGAACCAGCGCTTGCCGTTCTCGTCCGTGACGATGTGGCCCTCGTCGTGCGCCCACATGAGCGTGCCGTCCTTTTTCTCGATGCGGTAGATGCAGGTGTCGAACGGGCCGACGGCGATCTGCTCCCAGATGGTCCGGAGGGTGGCCTCGCGGTCTTTTTCATAGACCATGAGCGAGAAGCGGTTGCGGAATTTCAGCCGGAATTCCTCGAGCGTATAGCCGAGCATGGCGAGCATGTTCTCGCTGACGAAGGAGAACTCCTCGTCCTCCTCGGCGGAGTAGACGAACACGCCGCCCGGCGCGTAGCGGACAATGGAATTCATGGCCTGCCGGCTGAGCTCCAGCGCATGTCTGGCGCGGACCGTCTCGCTGATGTCGGTGAAGGTGAAGTAGAGCAGCTGCTCGCCCTCCGCCTGTCCGGCGAGCTGCCCGTCGAGATGGAGCCAGCGGTATTGCCTCGACTTCCCGCCGCACACGCGGCAGGCGCCGGTCAGGCAGTGCGTCCCGTTCAGCAGCGCCGCCGCCTGCTCCCGGAACCGCGCCCGGTCGTCCGGGTGGAGCAGGGAGGAGAAGGCCTCGAACGGCTTGCCGAGCAGCTCTTCGCGGGACATTCCGAGCATGGCGGCGCAGCGGACGTTGGCCGCGATGCACAGAATCTCCCCGCCCTGCTTCCGATAGACGCAGACGCCCGTCGGGATGCGGTCGAGTATGGCCTGAAGCGCGGTGTCTTCGCTTGTTTTCATGGAAATCATCTCTGTTTCCGTCTCAAATACCGGCAAATCCCGCCGAAGAAGGTAAATTTATATACAATACTATACTGCACAAAGTCGGGCGCGTCAATGAAAAAGGGCGCGGGAAGGAAAAAAATGGGCTGCCGCGAAGTCACATACGCGGTGACGCGTCAGACTTCGGCGGCAGCCTCATGCAGGCGGCTTACAGCTGGACCAGCTCGTACTGCCCGGAGCCGAGCGCGATCTTCTCGGCGTGGGCGATGGCGTACTGCCAGTGGGTGTCGGGGTGGGCGGCGTGGAAGCGGTCGTGGTCGTGCTCGAGGCAGTTGTCGGTGATGGCGCTGCCGGACAGCACCGGCTGGCGGTTGACCGCGTCGGCGCAGGCCATGTCGAGGGCGACCGGATCGAACGAGGCGAACATGCCGACGTCCGGTACGATGGCGGTGTCGTTTTCGGAGTGGCAGTCGCAGTTGGGCGACACGTCCGCGACGATGGAGATGTGGAAGCTCGGCCGACCGGAGACGACGGCCTTCGCGTACTCCGCGATCTTGCAGTTGAGGTTTTCAAACGTCTCGTCGCTCGCGGGCTCGATGGCGTCGCGGGGGCAGACGGCGATGCAGCGGCCGCAGCCGACGCACTTGCTGTGGTCGATCGTGCATTTGCCGTCCGCGAACTGCGGGCCGTCGTGCGCGCAGATCTTCGCGCAGGCGCGGCAGCCGATGCACAGGGACTGATCGACGACGGGCTTGCCGGCGGAGTGCATCTCCATCTTGCCGGCGCGCGAGCCGCTGCCCATGCCGAGATTCTTGAGCGCGCCGCCGAAGCCGGTCGCCTCGTGGCCCTTGAAGTGGGTCAGGGAGATCACGATGTCGGCGTCCATGATCGCGCGGCCGATCTTGGCGGCCGTCACATATTCGCCGCCCTCGACGGGCACCTCGACGTCGTCCGAGCCCTTCAGGCCGTCGGCGATGAGCACGTGGCAGCCGGTCGAGAACGGGGAGAAGCCGTTGAGATACGCGGTGTCGAGATGATCGAGCGCATTTTTGCGGCTCCCGACATAGAGTGTATTGCAGTCGGTGAGGAACGGCTTTCCGCCGCGCGATTTGACCATGTCTGCGACGGTCTTGGCATAGTTGGGCCGCAGAAATGCCAGGTTGCCAAGCTCGCCGAAATGGATCTTGATCGCGACAAATTTGCCGTCAAAGTCAATTTTGTCAAATCCCGCCCGGATACAGAGCTTCTCGAGTTTTTGCTGCCGGTTCAGTCCCTCGCGGCAGCGGAAATCGGTAAAGTATACTTTGGAAGCATTCATCGTGTGCATCCTCCTTCTGTGCTGAGTTCAGTATAATCTGCCGCCCATGCCGTGTCAAGAAATTTGCGGCGCGCAGCGCGCGATGGAGAAAAGCCGGTCCAGCATGCTGAAGCAGGCGGTGAACGGGCGCATGTAATTCCAGAAGCCCACGCCGAGAAGGCCGTACTCGGACACGAGCGAGAATTTCGCCAGGCAGCTGCGCGGGTCCTCGAACCAGACCTCGTGCTGCACACCCGCGTCGTCGGCGTAGCGGAAATACGGCGTCTGCGCGGCTTCGTCGAAGGCGATGGCGGCGCCATTCCGCGCCGCGAGCAGCGGAGCTTCTTCGTTGCCGAGCAGCCGCGCGCGGGTGACGCCCTGCTCGAACGGCAGCGCCCAGTCGTAGGCGTAGTTGGGAAAGCCCAGCAGGAGCTTCTGCGGCGGGATCTCCGTCACGGCGTAATCGAGCACCTTCCGCACCGAGCTGACCGGCGCGACCGCCATCGGCGGGCCGTAGGCGTAGCCCCATTCGTAGGTCATGAGCAGCACCGCGTCCGTGTTTTCGCCCACGAGCCGGTAGTCGTGGCCCTCGTAGAGCCGGCCGGGCTGCGTCCGGGAGGTCTTGGGCGCGAGCGCGGCCATGAGGAGCCCGCCGGCCGCGTGCACCTGCCCGCGCAGAAGGCCCAGAAACGCGGCGTAGTCCGCGGCGTATTGGCCGTCCAGGTATTCAAAATCCACGTCCACGCCCCCGTAGCCCCCGCGCACCATCTGCGCGCAGACCGCGCCGGCCAGCTTTTCCTGCGCCTCGGGGCTCCGGAATACCGCCTCGGCGCGGGCGGCGGAGAAGGTGTCGTCCTCCGTCAGCGTGGACAGGTGCAGCAGCGGCCGCACGCCGTATGCCTGCGCGAGCTGCACGAGCCCGGCATCGTCCGGCGGCACCAGCGTGCCCGGCTCCTCGCCGAGCCCGTAGGTGAACGGCGTCAGCCAGCCGGCATACGGCAGAATGCCGCGCAGAACGCTCCGCTGCACGAACGGATACGCGTAGCCGTCCGCCGCGGCCGGCCGCGCCGGGCAGCCCTCCAGCGCGAGCACGAGCGTCTGCCCCGGCGCGACGCGCGGCACGCCGCCGAGATTCGGATTGAGCCGCAGCAGCTCCAGGGGCGGCACGCAGAACCGCGCCGAGAGCTGGTAAAACGTCTCCCGCGGCCGGACGGTGTGGAGCCTGCGCGGGCGCAGCAGCAGCAGGCTCTGCCCCGCGGCGAGCGGCCAGGGCGGCGCGAGCCCGTTGTAGCGCGCCGCCAGCTCCGGGGTCAGACCGCTGCCGAGGGCGATGGATTCGAGCGTCTGACCCGGCTGTGCAACCACGATCTTCAAAAAAATCACCTCTGTGCAGAATATGCGAAAGTTCCTACTTGTGTTCCTGTGAGGATGTGCTATAATGGCGGCGGAAAACAGATTTTGAAAGGAAATGTTTTTTTTATGATACACCGATTGCGGCTGATCAACATTACCAAAAAGAACTGGGAAGCAGTCCTGGAGCTCACCACAAATGAAAACGAGGCGCATACGCTCGACGAGCGGTTCATCTACTCCAACGCGTGGTCGATGGTGCAGGCCGAATATGAAAACGGCTGGACGATCAAGGCCATTCAGGAGGACCAGACGATCATCGGCTTCACGATGTACGGCTGGTGCGAGAGCCGCAAGCTCTATGAGCTGTGCAGCTTCATGATCGACAGCCGTTACCAGAATCGCGGCTACGGCGCGGAAGCGCTGGAGCTGATTTTGCGCGAGATGGAGCGCAAGTACGCCTGCCGCGAGGTCTATCTTTCCACCGCGCACGACAACGTGCGCGCAAAGCATCTCTATGAGGAATTCGGCTTTCACCCGACCGGCGACACCTGGGACGGCGAGGACGTCTACTGCTGCCAGCTCAGCGTTCTGTCGCTGCCGCAGAAGCAGGAGACCCGGCCCATCGCTGCGCGGGGCGCCGTTTGAACACGGATTCGCTTGGCCTCTGGGCCCCCCTGCTGCAGGACGAAACGCGAAAGCCGTATTTTGACGCGCTTTCGCGTCGGGTTCGTGCGGCCCGCGAGGCCGGGCCCGTCTTTCCCCCCGAGGACGAAGTCTTCGCCGCGTTCCGCCTGACGCCGCCGGAGCGCGTCCGGGCCGTCATCCTGGGCCAGGACCCCTATCACGAGCCGGGGCAGGCGCAGGGGCTGGCCTTTTCCGTACCGCCCGGCGTGCCGCTGCCGCCGTCGCTGCGCAACATCTTTGCCGAGCTGCAGGCGGACCTCGGCCTTCCCGCGCCCCAAAGCGGCTGCCTGGTCAAATGGGCGGAGCGGGGCGTCTTTTTGCTCAATACCGTGCTGACGGTCGAATCCGGGCATGCGAACAGCCATCGCAGCTTCGGCTGGCAGACCTTTACGGACGCCGCCGTGGACGCGCTCGCCGGCCTGCCGCAGCCCGTGGCGTTCGTCCTCTGGGGCGCGCAGGCGCAGAAAAAAGCGGTGTCCGCCGCCGCCTCGCCCCATCCGCGCCTGATCCTGCAAGGCCCGCATCCCAGTCCCCTGAGCGCCTACCGCGGCTTCTTCGGCAGCCGCCCGTTCAGCCGGATCAACGAGTTCCTGGTTCAAAACGGCGAACAGCCGATCGACTGGTCACTATAAATTTCGGAATCGCTCCGCGCGCACCCGCCCGCGGAGCGATTCCTTTTTATCCCGCAGAATACCCGCCGGGAGAACGCCCTCCGGGGGCCTCTTCTTTCCGCTCGTGCGGAAAGAAGAGGAAGAAAGGCACGCCAAAGGGAAGGGCTTTTTCTTCACCGTCTTTCTGCACGAGCAGAAAGACGGTGCCCCGCAGGGCGCAGCTCCCGTCCAAAACAAATCTATACGCAGTACGTATGAGATTCTTCGCCTCCGGCGCTTCTCAGAATGACAGGCAGGGGAGGCAAAGAAAGGGCTGTGAAGGGAACGGAGCGGAGCGCTCCGGTTCTTCACAGCCCGTTTATGCTTTTGTCCTTCGGCCGCGCGTCAGATCATGAACAGCGCTTCGCGGATCGTCTCGCAGACGGTGGGATGCGGGAAGACGATCTTCGTCAGGTGCTGGATGGGCAGCTTGGAGTTGACCATCATGGCCGCGCCGTAGATCATTTCGGAGGCGTAGTTGCCCACGATGTGCGCGCCCACGAGGCAGTGATGGTCGAGATCGTAGATGAGCTTGCAGAAGCCGTCGCCGTTCAGGTTCTCCGCCACGTAGCGGCCGGAGAACATCATGGGCGCCTTGACGACCTTGACGTTGAGACCCTTGTCCTTCGCGCTCTGCTCGGTTTCGCCGACGGCCGCGACCTCGGGCGTCGTGTAGATGACGGACGGGACGATGGAGTAGTCCATCCGGTCCTTGATGCCGAGGATGTGGTTGACGGCGACCTCCGCCTCGCGGTAGGCCGTGTGGGCCAGCATCAGCTTGCCGTTGCAGTCGCCCACGGCGTAGACGTTCGGCACGCTCGTGAGCAGATGCTCGTCGGTGACGATGGCGGCGCGGTTCATCTCCAGGCCGAGCGCCTCGATGTTGGAGCCGGCGGTGTCGGCGCGGCGGCCGGCGGACAGCAGCACGCGGTCGCACGGGACCTCATGCTTGCCGGCGGCGTCGGAGTAGCAGACGCTGTTGGCGGTGACGGATTCCACCTTCGCGTTGAGGCAGAACTCCATGCCCTCTTTTTTATACGTTTTCATCAGGATGCTGCAGATTTCCGGATCGGTGGGTCCGGCGATCTTCGGCATCATTTCGACCACGACGACCTTGACGCCGACGGTGGCGAAGTAGCACGCCATCTCCAGACCGATGACGCCGCCGCCGATGCACACGAGCGTCTTCGGCAGCTCGCGCAGATCGAGAATCTCGCGGTTCGTCATCACAAAGCCGGAGGCCAGACCCTCCTTGACGCCCGGAATCGGCGGCACCACGGTGCACGAGCCGGTGGCGATCACCAGATTTTTGGCGGTGATGGTTTCGCCGGCGGCGTCCACCTGCACAAGGCCGGCGGCGTCCTTGCCGATCACCTTGCCCTCGCCGCTGTAGACCTTGACCGAATGCGTCTTCATCGTATAGCCGACGCCGGCTACGAGCGTCTTGACGACGCGGCTTTTCCGGTCGATGACCGCCGCGTGGTCGAACGTGACGTTCTCGGCGTGCACGCCGTAGCTCTCGCCGTGCTTGGCCGCCGCGTACTGCTTGGCGCAGTAGAGCAGGCTCTTGGTGGGCACGCAGCCCTCGTTCAGGCAGGTGCCGCCCAGCGCGCGCTTCTCAACAAGCGCAACCCTCAGTCCGCCCTGCGCGGCGCGCTCCGCGCACAGATAACCGCCCGGCCCGCCGCCGAGAATGACAACGTCGTACTGTTCCATAATTGCAAGCCTCCGTTTTCAGCCGTCTCCGGCTTTTTTCAGTATCATCTTACCACACCCCGCGTTTGATCGCAATGCGGCATTTTCCTCATTATAGCCGTACTGCGGCGCGCAGTATGTTAGAAATCATACGCAGAGGCGTCGCTTTTATTGTTATTTTGTTTTTTTACCGATGATTCGTCCTTCGTTCTGTTGGTTTCGTGTTCGGTTCACTCCTTTTCCAGATACAGCTCCTCGGCGAGCTGCTCGGCCTCGATCAGCTTCTCCCGGACCGCCCGCAAGGCCTCCTCGGCCTCGGCCACGGCCCTGAACAAGACGAGATACTCCTGTGCCAGTTCCTGCATTTTGTGTTCACCCCTTCGCTGCGTCTACCATATATTCGGTTCTGCCTTCCACGATCATCTTACACATCCGGGGGAAGAAACACTGTCGAACGCCGTCGAACAGAAAAATTTAATCGAAACGCCTCCGTTCCGCCCGGAAAAGGACGGATGGGCGCGGAAAAGCGGGAAACCGACGCAAAAAACCTGCCGCAGGATGCGCGGCATCTTGCGGCAGGCGGGATTTTTTCGGGCTATTGCAGCAGGTCGGCCTGGATGAGCAGGTTGTAGAGCATCTGGGCGATCTCGCAGCGCAGGACGGCCCGGCCGGGCTGGATCGTCAGCCCGCTGTCGTCGAGGATGCCGCTTTTGTAGCAGTAGGCCATGGAGGACGCGGCGTAGGACGAGACGGTCGTATAGTCGGAGAACACGCACAGGATGTTGCGGGCGGCGTCGGCGCCCAGGGCGGTGTCGGCCCCGCAGAGCGCGGCCGCGCGCGCGACCATGGTCGCGGCCTCCTGGCGGGTGATGGTGCCGTTGGGATTGTACTTGCCCGCGCCGATGCCCTTGACGATGCCGTAGGCCGCGGCGGTGTCCACATAGGCCGAGTACCACGCGCTCATGGGCGCGTCGGTGAAGGTGGCGCGGTATTCCGGCGCGAGGCTCAGCGCCGAGACGACGATCTTGGCGAACTGCGCGCGGGTCATGGTGGCGTCGGGCGCGAACAGGCCGCCGCCCATGCCGTTGATGACGCCGTAGCCGGCCAGCGCCTCGATGGCCTTCTGGTTCGCGTGGCCCTGGATGTCGGAGAAGGTCGTGTCCGGCTTTAAAACGGTCAGCGGCTTGACGGCGCTGCCGGTCTGGCTGCCGCCGCCCGAGGCGGCGGTCACGTCGGACATCCGGTAGAGGCTGTTTTTGCCGGCGGCGGCCCGCTCGACGGCGGTGAGCGCCATGACGGCCTGCTCGGTCGCCATGAGGTCGGCTGCGGCGCTGTGCCGGAAGCCGCTGCCCGCGATATAGAAGGCGAGCAGCGCGTCGAGTGCCGACTTGCCGTTTTTCACGAAGCGGCTGTCGGTCACGGATACGCCGAGCGACGTGAGGGCCAGCAGCACCTGGCTCACGGACTCCGAGGTCACGGTGCCCCAGGAGGTGAAGCCCCCGTCGCTGTTCTGGATCTTCGACAGGCAGTCGAGCGCGACGGAGACGGCGCTCTCTACGGCGGCGTTGCTGCGGTAGGGCGCGAGGGCCTGCAGGGCGATGGCGGTCATGTCGGGGTCGGCGCTCTCGCCGCTCATGGCCCAGCCGCCGTCCTTGAGCTGGCGGTTGAGGATGCAGGCGACGTAGAGCTCCCGCGTGGCCTGCTTCGCGGCGGCGGCGTTGACCGGGATCGGATAATTGCCCGCGTCGAGCGCGAGAAGCGCGTAGCAGGCGCTGTTGACGCCGACGGCGACGGTCTTGTCGTAGTCGCCCAGCGGCAGCAGCAGGTTGTAGCCGCCCACGTTCGTCGGGTCGCGGCCGATGGCCGTGAGGGCGAGGGCGACGCGCTCATACTCGGTGTATTTGCTCTCGCTCAGCACGCCCTTGCTGCTCTGCACCTGCGTGACGACGGCGGCGTAGTAACCGGCGAAGTAGCTGTCCGGGACGGAGCGGCCGCTTCTGGCCAGCGCCAGCACCGTCCAGTCGCCGCCCACATAGGCGTGCTCCGGCTTGGGCACGGCCTTGACCAGATACGCCGCCGCGTCGGTCAGCGCGTTATCCGCCGTCACGGCGGCCGCCGACACGGGGACGGCGCAGACCCCGGCGAGCAGGGCCAGAATCAAAATCACGGAAAAAATACGTTTCATTTCATACCTCCGTTCCGGTCCGGTAATCATGGCGATTTCGCTGAATAAAAAAAGTATAGCATACCGGACGGAAAATGGCAAATCTCTCAGCGCGGGAATTGCCGGTAGGCGTGTGCCTGCAGGTCGATCGCGTAGCCGGCGCCGGGCCGCGGCACCCAGTCGTACTGCGTCTTGCCCTCCTCCGGGAACAGGCGGCCCATCACGGCGACCGCCGTGCCGCCGTGCGCGACGACGAGCGCGTCCTCGGGCAGGGCCAGCAGCGCCGCGAGCGTTTCCGCCGCGCGCGCCTCGGCCTGCGCGAACGACTCGCCGCCGGGCGGGACGTTCGCGTAATAGTCGCCCGACACCCACGCCTGGTAGTCGGCGCGGTCCTTGAGCTCGTCGTAGCTCTTCATCTCAAAGACGCCGAAGCGGATCTCCCGGAAGCCCGGCAGCGTGTCGTGCGGCACGTCGCCGTAGATCGCGCGGAGCGTCTGCTCCGTGCGCAGCAGCCCCGTCGTATAGACGTGGCAGCCCGAAAGGGGCGGGTACAGGGCCCGGTTTGCGGTCAGCTCGCGGATGCCCTCCGGCGTCAGCGGCAGGTCGGTCTCGCCGTAGTACAGCCGGCGGTCGGAGCCCTCGGTCCTGCCGTGGCGGATGAGCACCAGCCGCCTCATCCCTTGAGCCTCAGAGCCAGGCCGCAGAAAATCCGCGTCACGCCGCCGGCCTCGGCGCCGAGCCGGGTGAGAAAGCGGCCCGTGTCCTCGCGCCAGGCGCGCGTCAGGCTGTCCGTCGGCACGACGCCGCAGGAGACGTCGTCCGCGATCAGGATTTTGTCCTTCGACGCCGCGAAATCCCAGACCTCGCGCGGGTCGAGCCCGGCCTCTGTGCACGCGCGCGTGAACCGCTCGAGATGGCAGACGCAGCGCTTCGTCCAGTCCACGTCCAGCCCCGCGCAGGTGAAAATATCCGCGTCCGCGAGGGAAAAGCGCGCCTTTGCCCAGTCGCGCTTGCCCTGATACGCGCCGCCAATGATGAGTTCCATATCGTCCTCCCTATAAAAACAGCAGCGATGCGACGCCGAGCGCCTCGCCCAGCGTCAGGGCGAAGCCGGAAATGTCGCCCGACATGCCGCCGAGCTGGCGCACGCCGCGCCAGACGAACAGCGCCGCGCCGGCGGCACAGACGGCGGCGGAGAGCCCCGGCCGCCCGGCCAGCAGCACGCTCCCCGCGAGCGCCGCCAAAAGCAGCGCCGCCAGGACGCACGTCTGCGCGGTCTTGCGCGCCGCCCGGAAGCCGCCCGCGTACTGGCTCGTCCCCATGGGCCGCAGGCACGTCACCGCGAGCCCCGTCACGCAGCGCGAGCACACCGGAATCAGGAGCAGCGCCCGCCATTTTCCGCAGTCGAAGTCTCCGAACGCCGCGAACACGCCGAGGAACAGAAAGCACGCGCCGAGAACCGCGAACGAGCCGACGTGCGGATCCTTCAGAATCCGCTGCCGCTCGGCCAGCTCGCGCCGGGACAGAATCGCGTCGCAGCAGTCGAGAAAGCCGTCCAGGTGCACGAAGCCCGTGAGAAAATAGGGGATCGCCGTCAGCACGGCGGCCGCGAACAGGCCCGTGAAGCCCCACAGCCCGAAAAGCCGCGCGGCCAGCGCCCAGACCGCCCCGACCGCGAGTCCGACGGCCGGGAAGTACACGATCATCCACGGGCGGGCGGCCTCGTCCCATTTTTTGCACGGGCAGGGGATGGAGCAGAACATGCCCCAGGCCATGAAAAAGGCGGTCAGCTGCCGTTTCATTCCGAAAACCCTCCCTTGTACCACCAGGCGCAGCCGCAGCACAGCTCGGCCGCGCCGTCGGCGAGCGCGGCCAGGCGCCGGTCGACGAGCGCCAGCCCCGCGCGGTAGCGCTCCGTCCATTCGCCGTAGCGCGCCGCGTCGGCATAGAGATAGTCGCTCACCAGCACGATGCTCCGGACGGACCGCGCCAGCAGCTCCAGCTCCGCCGCCACCCGGCCGGGCGCGGCGGCGTCCGGCGCGCCGGACGCGGGGAACATCTCGTTGGACAGCAGCGCCGTCACGCTGTCGAGCAGGAACGAGCCCGACGGGTCGGCGGTTCTGAGCGCGGAGAGGATGTCCGCGCCGCATTCCACGGTCGTGAAGCCCCAGCCCGCGCGGGCCCGGACGTGCGTTTCGATGCGCGCGTCGTCCTCGCGGTCGTGCGGAATCATCGTGGCGAGGTAGTACAGCGGCCCCCCGCCTCCGCACGACTTGGCGAGCTGCTGCGCGAGCGTGGACTTGCCGTTCTTCGCGCCGCCGGATAAAAACCAGATCATACCGTAAAGCTGTCCCCTTCCCGAATTTCCGCGAGATAGCTGTCGTCGATGGCGGCCTCGGGGAACGTCGCCATGCCGTTCATGGCCGCGCAGGCGGCCTCGAGCACCCGGAACGCGATGGGGCACCCGCTGCCCTCGCCCAGGCGCATCCCGAGCGATAGCCAGGGCTTCAGGTCGAGCGCGTCGGCCGCCAGCCGGTAGCCCGGCTCGCAGGAGATGTGCGACGGGAACAGATACGCCCGCGCCGCGCCGCACAGCCGCACCGCGCACAGCGCCGCCGTGACGGAGATGAGCCCGTCGGCCACGACGGGCAGGCGCTCGTGCGCCGCGCCGAGGAACACGCCCGTCATCGCGCACAGATCGAAGCCGCCGACCTTGCCCAGCACGTCCGTCGGGTCGGAGGGGTCGGGCCGGTGCAGGGCGAGCGCCGATTCGATGACGCGTTTTTTCTTTTCAAAGGCCGCGTCCGTCACGCCGCCGCCGCGGCCCGTCACGGCCTCGGCCGGGAGGCCGAGCAGGCACGCCAGCACCGCCGACGAGGTCGTGGTGTTGCCGATGCCCATTTCGCCCACGCCGAGCGTCCGCACGCCGTCGCGCCTGGCCTGCGCCGCCAGCTCCATGCCGGTCAGGATGCCGCGCACGGCCTGCGCGCGCGTCATGGCCGGCTCCCGGCAGAGATTTTTCGTGCCCCTGCCGAGGCTGCGGTTTACGATCGCGGGGCAGCGGTAGTCCGCCGCGATGCCCATGTCCACGACGACCAGGCCGTCGCCGAAGTACCGCGCCAGCGACGACGCGCCCGTGAGGCCGCGCGTGAGATTGATCGACTGCGCGAGCGTCACCGACTGCGGCGCGGAGGAGACGCCCTCCGCGGCCACGCCGTTGTCCGCTGCGAGCACATAGACGCGCGTGGGCCGGATCTCGTTTTTGACGGCTCCGGTGACGCCCGCGAGCTGGACGGAGATGTCCTCCAGCAGCCCCAGGCTTCCGGGCGGCTTGGCAAGCTGCGCCTGCCGCTCCCGCGCGGCCGCCATGGCGGACTCGTCCGGGCCCTTGATCTGCCCGAGCAGCGTGTTCAGTGTTTCTTCCGTGTACTGCATGTCTGTGCTCCCTATAAAAAGTCCTGCTGCTTCAGCCACAGGACAGATTCGCGGCACCGCGGCACCTCCAGCGCGCAGCTGACGTCCGCCGGCAGCTGCCGCAGAAGCGCCGCCATGTCGAGCGTGCCCTCCGTGAGCGGCCGGTGCAGGTCCGCGTCCGCGTCGTTGTTGTGCAGGTGTACGTGCGCCAGATACGGCGCGGATTTTTCAATCCAGCGGGCGACGGGCTCCTCGGACACGCGGCAGTTGGCGTGTCCCACGTCCAGGCACATCCGCAGCTTCGCGCTGCCGACGGCCCGCACGATGTCCGTGATGAAATCCGCCCGCGGCTCCATCACGTTTTCCAGGCACAGCACCGTGCCGTCGGGCACGGCCTCGACAAACCGGCCCCAGAATTCGACGCTCCGGTCGTAAAACCAGACCGGGTGATAGATGAGCGGCGTGTAGCCCGCGTGGACGACGATTTTCCGGACCCGGAGCCGCGCCGCCAGCGCGAGCGCCTGCCTGTACCGCTTGTCGGCCACCTCCCGCACGAGCGGGTCGATGGCGGCGGGCGTCAGCTCGTTGAACGGCGCGTGGAGCGTGAAGCGGCCGGCCGAGGCGAGGCAGCGCCGGAGCTCCGGCTGGACGGCCTCCCAGCGCCGGTCGAGGTTCTCGGCCGTGCAGAACTGCGCCAGCTCCAGCCCGAGCCCGAATTCCCGCGCCGTTTCGCAGGCGTCCGCGCCGATGGTGGAAAGATAGAAATCCATTTGCGGCCTCACAGACTTCGTGTGTCCGCGCGGGCGTGCCCGTCCGCGCGGCAGTAAAAAATGCCATTCTGAGGCCGACGGGCCGAAGAACCTCTCCGGCGCACGGCCTGGATGCGGATTCTTCGTCGCTTCGCGCCTCAGAATGACAGACGGGAGGGCGCCGCCGCGATCAGGCGGCGGCCCCTGCGGCGCAGTTTCCGGTTTCGGCAGAAACGGCAGCGCTTCCGGGTATCCCGACTCATCCGCGCACGGCGGCTTCACGGTGACCGACTCGCGGGGCCTTTCACCCCATTCCCCCATAGGAAAGCGACTGCTCAATAAGGTTTACTGGCTGCGGACAGGACGCAATCTGCCTGCTTCCGGACTCCGGCGCGCCGCTATTTTACGTACGACGCGGCGAAGCGGACGAGAAGCGCGGCGGCCTGGGCGCGGCTCGCGCCGGCCTTCGGCTGAAGCGCCGTACCGCTGCCGTTCAGGATGCCCGCCCCGCAGGCCCACTGAATCGCGGGGATGGCGTACTCGCTGATGGTGAACGCGTCGTCATAGCTGAGGATGTTGGTTTCCTCGCCGACGGAGACGTCGTAATTCTTATACTTCGCGTAGCGGTACAGGATCGCCGCGAACTGCTCGCGGGTCACGGCCGTGTTGGGGTCGAACTTCCCGTTCGCGCCGAGGACGATCTTGTTCTCGGAGGCCCAGGCGGCTGCCTTGGCGAACCAGTCGGCGTCCGCGACGTCCGAGAAGGACGCGGCGGCCTTGGCGGCGGGTTTGCCATCGAGGTTCCAGAGCGCCGTGACGAGCATGCCGCGCGTCATGACGGCGTCCGGGGAGAACGCGGTGTCGGAGGTGCCCGTCAGGATCTTCGTCCGGGAGGCGGCCAGCACGTCCTTGTAGTACCAGGCGGTTGTCGCCACGTCCGCGAACGGAGACTTCGCGACGGCGCCGGGCTCGGTGAACTCGAGGATGTACTGCAGGCTGCCGTCCTTCGCGCTCTGCACGTACAGGCAGATCGTGTTGAAGGTGTAGACGTTCTGGTCGATGGTCATGGTCTTGGTCTTGTCGTCAGCCGAGCTGGCCGCGCCGAAGGCGACGGTATAGCTCGTGCCGGCCGCGGACCAGTAGCCGGCGATCCAGCTTTCCAGCTCGCCCTCGGCCTTCTTTTCGTAGGCGTAGAGGCTGGTGGCCTCCGGGAACGAGACGGTGACGCTCGAGGTCCCTTCGGGCAGGGCGTAGGTATAGACCGGCGTCTTTGCCGCAAGGGCGGTCTCGCCGTTGACGGGCTTGGAGGTCGGGCCGTACCAGTTGTAATCTTTAAAATACGAGGCGTAGTACTGTTCCTGCGCGGCGGCGGACGAGACGATCGTCTTGCCGCCTGCCGTGACGGTCGCGGTCGGCGCGGCGGCCGCGGTCGTGACGGCCGCATCCGCCGCCATGGCGCTCACAGCCAGCATACCGAGCGCCAGCGCGAGGACCAGCAGCAGGGATAAGAATTTTTTCATCATCGATAGCTCCTCAAATCATATTTTTCTGCAGCATGCAGTAAACCTTCAGAACGGCCACCTGCGTTTTGGCGTCGGGGATCTCGCCCGCCAGCACGGCGTGCGCCAGCTCCGCGAGCGGGATGCGCTCCACGTTCAGAAACTCGTCCTCATCCAGCTCGCGCTCGCCGAATGTGATTTCGCGCGCGAGATACATGTGGATGGCCTCGCTGGAGTAGGCGCAGGTGGGATAGAACATGCCGAGGCTCGTGAGCTCGCCGGCCAGCGCGCCGGTCTCCTCGCGCAGCTCGCGCCGCGCGGCCTTTTCGGGGTCCTCGCCGGGGGAGTCGAGCTTGCCCGCCGGGATCTCCAGGATCACCTGCTCCATGGGATAGCGGTACTGCCGCTCCATGAGCACCGTGCCGTCCGAAAGCAGCGGCAGCACGCACACGGCGCCGCCGTGCTCCAGATACTCCCGCGCCGCGGTTTTCCCGTTCGGCAGCTCCACCGTGTCCAGCCGCACATGCAGGATCTTCCCGTCATAAATGGGCCGCGTATCGAGCCTGCGCTCGGTCAGATTCTCAAATTTTTCCATATATCAGTCTTCCCGCTGTCGTATTGCGTCCCGGGGCCGCGAAACGCCCCGCATATCGGGCAATCCGCGTTTACGGACAGCTTTATCTTAATCAATCCCCGCGTGATTGTCAACCGCCGCGAAAATTCCGGAAACTGGATGAATACCGGCCCGCGCGCGGGGTACAATATGCGCGGAAGGAAGAAACGAAAGGGAACCGGATTTCCGGCCGGGCGATGCGCGGTCCTGTTCCGACGGCCGGTTGTACAGCGCCTGCTGCGCTGAATGCCGTTTTGCGGGCCTGCCGCTTTCCGGCGCCGGAGATCTCCCGGCTTTCAGCTCCGCCTCTGCGGAGGGCCGGACCCGTCTGTTTTCTCTCTTCCCTGGCCGTGCTGCGGCAGGGAGCTGTTTGGATTTCCTCCCGTCCGGCGCCGCGCAGGAAATGCGCGGCCCGCGGGGACGGACTCTGATGGATCGCTCCTCCGCGGCGCGGCCTGCTGATAAAAAAATCATCCTGCGCGCGGCGAAGGACTCCGCCCGTTATTCGGGACGGAATCCTTCGCCGCTTTGCGCAGGATGACATTTTTCAGTCTCTTCAGTCCGCGTAGTCAGCCGCTTCGGCGCTCTTTTTTCTGCACGGGCAGTGGCCCTTGCAGAAGGCGGTGATCTCGTCCCAGTAGGTGTAGATGGCCAGACCCGCGCCCACGACGATCATCAGGCCGGCGGTGATTCTCAGGATCAGCTTTGCCAGTTTCATCTTGCGATACCTCCCGCATAGAATTTGTAATCAGTATATACTTTTTTTCGGGAATTTGCAATCACAATCATATTTTTTCAGACAAATCGCGCCATCTGTCCTACAGATACCCGTACATGCCCCGGATGGAGACCTCGCCGGAATTGATCGCCTCGCGCGTGCCGTCCGGACGGGTGACGAGCAGCTCGCCGTCCGGGCCGATGCCGTCCGCGTGCGCTGGATAGCAGACGTCCCCGCGCACGACGCGCACGTCCTGCCCCACGGTCACGCAGTCGCCGGCAAACCGCCGCAGCCAGGCCTCCTTCTGCGAGAACATCGTCTCGTTCATCCGGCAGATCTCCCGGACCAGCGCGGCCGCGAGCGCGCAGCGATCGACCGGCCTGCCCGTTTCCATGCGCAGCGACGCGGCCATGCCGCGCAGCTCCTCCGGGAAGGCCGTCTGGTTGCAGTTGATGCCGATGCCGCTGACCACATAGTCCACCTCGCGCGACTCGGCCTCCAGCGACAGCTCCGTGAGGATGCCGCAGATCTTGTGCCGGCCGAGCACGAGATCGTTCGTCCATTTGATGCCGGGCCGCACGCCGCAGACCGACTCCACTGCGCTGCACGCCGCCGTGCCGACGAGCGCCGTCAGGTGCAGAAGCTGCTCGGGCTTCGCCCGCGGCCGCAGCAGCACCGACCAGTACACACCCACGCCGGAGGGCGACTCGAACGTCCGCCCGCGCCGCCCGCGCCCGGCCGTCTGCCGGTCGGCAATGACGACGGTGCCCTCGGGCGCGCCCTCGGCGGCGAGCTTTTTGAGGTAGTTGTTGGTGGAGTCCACCGACTCGAGCACCACGACGCGCCCGCGCCACGGGTGCTCGCCCAGCGCGGCCAGCACGCCGGCGCCGTCCAGCCGGTCCGGCGCCGAAACGAGCCGGTACCCCAGCCGGGTGGACGCCTCGACGCCGTAGCCGTCCGCCCGCAGCGCGGCGACGGCCTTCCACACGGCCGCGCGCGACACGCCGAGCGCCGCGCTCATCTGCTCGCCCGAGACGGGCTTCTCCTGCCCGCGCAGCAGGCGCAGAACTTCTTCCTTCAGCATAGACATGTTCCGACTCCCTTAACGAAAAATCTGACGGCGCAATTCCGCGCCTGGAATTGTGTGGGATTGCCCTTGATTTTTCCAGCATACTCTGCTAAGATGCGATTGTAAACTGCTTTAGAAAAATAAAGTTTACAATCGGAGGCTCTTATGAAACTTCGCGATCTCATCCTGACGGCAATGTTCGCCGCCCTCACGGCCATCGGAGCGTTTCTCCATTTTCAGTTCCTGTTCGCGACGATCACGCTGCAATTTTTCTTCACGGCCATGGCGGGCGTGCTGCTGGGCCGGAAATACGGCGCGGCGTCCCAGGCGGTCTACGTGCTGCTGGGCCTGGTCGGTCTGCCCATCTTCGCCAACGGCGGCGGCTTTTCCTACGTGCTGCAGCCGACGTTCGGCTTTTTGCTCGGCCTCATCCCCGCGGCCTGGGTCATCGGAAAGCTGTCGGAGAAGAAGCAGGACTTCTGGCATCTGCTGCTGGCCTGCCTCGCGGGGCTCGGCGTTTTGTACCTCGTCGGCATGCCGTACATCGCGGTCATTCTGAACGCCTACATGGGCAAGGGCCTGAGCGCGTCGAAGCTGCTGATGATGGCCATGATCCCGTATCTGCCGGGCGACTGCCTCAAGATCGTCGTGACGGCGCTGCTCGGCACCCGCCTGTGCCCGCTGCTGCGCAGAGAGCTGGCAAAAACAGCGAAGCGTGAAGCGTGAAGGAATCGCTGCGCGATGAATTTCAATATCGCGCAGCGATATCATGAAAAGCGCCCGTTACGACAGCGCGCGCAGCAGCAGAACCAGCAGGATAAACAGGCCGAACACGGCCAGAAACCAGATAAACATCCGGTAATTGCCGCGGGCGGGCGGCTCGTCGGGCTGCGCCGGACAGTCCTCCACGGCCTGCTCGAGCGCGGCCTCGTCAAAGGGCTCCTGCCCGCCCAGCACGCCGATGACGTCCTTTGCCCGCTCCAGCTCGCGCCGGTCCACGTACAGCTCGGTGCCGAACATGGTGCGGCCCAGAACGATCTGCAGGTATTCGCCGTTCTCGCGCTTTTTCGCGTAGTAGGGTATGCCCGCCTGCTCCAGAAGCTCTGCGGCCATGCCGAGCTCCGTCTCGTCTGCGATGTTCGCGAGCAGCGCGGGCTCGAAATCCGGCCGCACGCCGCAGCCGGGGCAGCAGGGTTCCTCGTCCGGGTATTCCCGGCCGCAGTTGACACAGGTTTTCATGGCGCAAGCCTCCGTTTCGGTGAAGCGTGAAAATGCGCCGCGGCTTCGCGGCCGTCCGAAGCATTTTTCCTCTTCACATTTATAGTAGTATGTTGCCACAACCGCGAAGAAAAGTCAATCGCCTCCAAAGCCCTGTTTTGTCTGAAATGCTTGGCTTTCGGGGCGATTGACTGCGTTTGCGCGCAATTTTTTTCCAGAAATCTTTCTTGACACGCTTTGCGTGAAACAGTACAATGTAGCCTAGGATCAGTATAGCCCGCAGCGGGCTTTCGGGGAGCCCGCAGCGGCTTGACTTATTCAGTCCCAGGCAATACCCAAATCAATACAGAACAGGAGGTGTGTCCGCAACTTATGGTAACAACTGCATTGGCAATTATCCTTTGCGTCGCAGGTTTTCTCGTCGGAGGGCTGGTGTTCTTCTTCGTCGGCCAGCTCCATCGCAAAAACGTCGCTGAAAAAGAGATCGGCGGTGCCGAAAACGAGGCCAAGCGCATCATCAACGAGGCCATCAAAGGCGGCGAGAACAAAAAGCGCGAGATGCTGCTGGAAGCAAAGGAAGAAATCCATAAATCGCGTACCGAATACGAAAAGGAAGTAAAAGACCGCCGCGCGGAGCTGCAGAAGCAGGACCGCAGGCTCCAGCAGAAAGAGGAAACGCTCGACAAGAAGCTGGACTCCTACGAGAAGAAGGAGGAGGACCTCCAGGAGAAGATCTCCCAGATCCAGCAGCAGCGCGACGAGGTCGAGAAGCTCAAAAAGGACGAGCTGACCCGTCTGGAGCAGATCTCCGGCCTGTCCGAGGAGGACGCCAAGAACCTGCTGCTCTCGAACGTCGAAACGGAGGTCCGCCACGAGACGGCCATGAAGATCAAGGAGATCGAGGCCCAGCTCAAGGAGGACGCCGACCAGAAGGCGAGAGAGATCATCACCACCGCCATCCAGCGCTGCGCCGCCGACCACACCGCCGAGGCCACCGTCTCGGTCGTGCCGCTGCCCAACGATGAGATGAAGGGCCGCATCATCGGCCGCGAGGGCCGCAACATCCGCACCCTCGAAACGATCACGGGCGTCGATCTCATCATCGACGACACGCCCGAGGCCATCACCGTCTCGTCCTTCGATCCCGTGCGGCGCGAGGTCGCCCGCCTGGCGCTCGAGAAGCTCATCGCCGACGGCCGCATCCATCCCACCCGCATCGAGGACATGGTGGAAAAGGCCAAGCGCGAGGTCGAGCACACGATCAAAACCGAGGGCGAGCGCGCCACCTTCGAGACCGGCATCCACAATCTGCACCCCGAGCTCATCAAGCTGCTGGGCCGCCAGAAGTACCGCACGTCGTACGGCCAGAACGTGCTCAACCACTCCATCGAAGTCGCCAACATCGCGGGCCTGCTGGCCTCCGAGCTGGGCGAGGACGTGACGCTGGCGAAGCGCGCGGGCCTGCTGCACGACCTCGGCAAGTCCGTCGATCACGAGATGGAGGGCAGCCACGTCCAGCTGGGCGTGGAGCTCGCCAAGAAGTACAAGGAGAGCCCCGTCGTCATCAACGCCATCGAGGCGCACCACGGCGACGTGGAGCCGCAGACCATCATCGCCTGCCTCGTGCAGGCGGCCGACGCCATCTCCGCCGCGCGTCCCGGCGCAAGACGCGAGAACGTCGAGAACTATATCCGCAGACTCGAGAAGCTCGAGGAGCTCACCAGCTCCTTCCCGGGCGTCGAGAAGGCCTACGCCATCCAGGCGGGCCGCGAGGTCCGCATCATGGTCAAGCCCGAGGAGGTCTCGGAGGACAGCATGATCCTGCTGGCCCACGACCTCGCCAAGAAGATCGAATCCGAGCTCGAGTACCCCGGCCAGATCAAGGTCAACGTCATCCGCGAGACCAAGGCCGTGGAATACGCGAAGTAAAATACGCGTCTGAAAACAGCGCCGCCCTTCCGAGCGCAGCGGGGATCGTTCCCCGCCCCGCGCCCGCCGGGGCGGCCGCTTTTTTTGCCCGGAAAGGCCCGCCGCGGTTCGTCGTTTCTGCCGGATTCCGAAGGAAAAAAGCGGACGGAAAACAGCGGAAACTGGCAAAATAGATAAAAATTTATTTATACGATTTTTTAACGAAAAAACAGTGGATATCGGGGCGAAACCGTGATATACTGCTATTTGGTGAGAGCTGGCTTTCACTGATTTGTGTTTTTGTATTTTTTTAGAAAAGGGGTTTATATACAATGGCTGAACTCAACCTGAGCAAATACGGAATCTCCGGCGCGACCGAGATCGTGCGCAATCCTTCGTACGAAACGCTGTTTGCCGAAGAGACCAAACCCGGACTGGAAGGCTTTGAAAAGGGCCAGATCAGCGAGCTTGGCGCCGTCAACGTTATGACCGGCATCTACACCGGCCGTTCGCCCAAAGACAAGTACATCGTCATGGACGAGAACTCCAAGAACACCGTGTGGTGGACCACGCCCGAGTACAAGAACGACAACCATCCCATGAGCGAATCCACCTGGAAGCTCATGAAGGAGCTGGCGCAGAAGCAGCTGTCCGGCAAGCGTCTGTTCGTCATGGACGCCTACTGCGGCGCGAACAAGGATTCCCGCATGGCCATCCGCTTCATCATGGAGGTCGCCTGGCAGGCCCATTTCGTCAAGAACATGTTCATCCAGCCCTCCGAGGAGGAGCTGAAGAGCTTCGAGCCCGATTTCGTCGTCTACACCGCCTCCAAGGCGAAGGTCGACAACTACAAGGAGCTGGGCCTCAATTCCGAGACCTGCGTCGCCTTCAACATTTCCAGCCGCGAGCAGGTCATTCTCAACACCTGGTACGGCGGCGAGATGAAGAAGGGCATGTTCTCCATGATGAACTACTATCTGCCGCTCAAGGGCATCGCCTCGATGCACTGCTCGGCCAACACCGACATGAACGGCAAGAACACCGCCATCTTCTTCGGCCTCTCCGGCACCGGCAAGACCACCCTGTCCACCGACCCGAAGCGTCTGCTGGTCGGCGACGACGAGCACGGCTGGGACGACAACGGCGTGTTCAACTTCGAGGGCGGCTGCTACGCCAAGGTCATCAACCTCGACAAGGACTCCGAGCCCGACATCTACAACGCCATCCGCCGCAACGCCCTGCTGGAGAACGTCACGCTGGACCACGACGGCAAGATCGACTTCGCCGACAAGTCCGTCACGGAGAACACCCGCGTCTCCTACCCCATCAACCATATCGAAAACATCGTGCGCCCGGTCTCTTCCGCGCCCGATGCGCAGCAGGTCATCTTCCTGTCCGCCGACGCCTTCGGCGTGCTGCCCCCGGTGTCCATCCTGACCCCGGAGCAGACCAAGTACTACTTCCTGTCCGGCTTCACGGCGAAGCTGGCTGGCACCGAGCGCGGCATCACCGAGCCCACCCCGACCTTCTCCTCCTGCTTCGGCCAGGCGTTCCTCGAGCTGCATCCGACCAAGTACGCCGATGAGCTCGTCAAGAAAATGCAGAAGAGCGGCGCGAAGGCCTACCTCGTCAACACCGGCTGGAACGGCACGGGCAAGCGCATCTCCATCAAGGACACCCGCGGCATCATCGACGCGATCCTGTCCGGCGCGATCGACAAGGCGCCCACCAAGACCATCCCGTACTTCAACTTTGAGGTACCCACCGAGCTGACGGGCGTCGCCACCAACATCCTCGACCCGCGCAACACCTACGCCGACGCGTCCGAATGGGATACGAAGGCAAAGGATCTGGCCTCCCGGTTCGTCAAGAACTTCGTCAAGTACGAAGGAAACGCCGAGGGCAAGAAGCTCGTCGCCGCCGGCCCCATCCTGTAAGCCGCAACTGAATCGTACAGCAGGCGTGCTGTGGGCAACTGCAGCACGCCTTTCCCCGCCGCGGGGAGAAGCGCGGCCGGGGACGGGCCCGCATCCGGTGTGATGCGGCCGCGTCCTCTTTCTTTGGCAACAACACGCGGAGAAGTCCTGCGTGAATGAAAATAGGAGGCGTACCAATGAAAAAAGTCCAGATCACGGAAACCGTGCTCCGCGACGCCAACCAGTCCCTGATGGCGACCCGCCTGCCGTATTCCGACTATGAGCCCATCCTGCCCGTCATGGACAAAGCCGGCTACTACTCGGTGGAATGCTGGGGCGGCGCTACCTTTGATTCCTGCCTGCGCTATCTCGGCGAGGATCCGTGGGAGCGGCTGCGCGGCATCCGCAGGAGCATGCCCAACACGAAGCTGCAGATGCTGCTTCGCGGTCAGAACCTGCTCGGCTACAAGCACTATCACGACGACGTGGTAGAGAAATTCGTCGAGCTGTCCATCAAGAACGGCATCGACATCATCCGCATTTTTGACGCGCTCAACGACTTCCGCAACCTCGGCACCGCGCTCGACGCGACGATGAAATACGCGACCAAAAACACGATTGCCTCCGGATGCATCTCCTATACCCAGAGCCCGGTGCATACGGTTGAGAAATATATCGAGATGTGCAAGGAGCTCCAGAAGATGGGCTTCCAGACCATCACCCTCAAGGACATGGCCGGCACCATGAGCCCGTTCGAGGCCGAGGGTCTCATCAAGGGCATCAAGGACGCGCTCGGCGACATGCCCATCATTCTGCATACCCACTGCACGACCGGCATGGCGTATATGACCCTGACCAAGGCCATCGAGTCGGGCGTCGACGTGATCGACTGCGCGACCTCCTGCTTCTCGAACGGCACCTCCCAGCCCGCCACCGAGACGATGTTCTACGCCCTGCAGCAGTACGGCATCGAGACGGGCCTCAACGAGGACGCCATCAACAAGGTCAACAGCTACTTTAAGCCCATCAAGCAGAAGTATATCGACGCCGGCACCATCAACCCCAAGAGCCTGGCGACCGATTCTCAGGCGCTCGTATACAAGGTCCCCGGCGGCATGCTCTCCAACATGATCGCCAACCTCACCGACATGAAGGCCATGGACAAGTTCGACGCGGCGCTCAAGGAGATCCCCTCCGTCCGCAAGGACCTGGGCTATCCTCCGCTCGTCACCCCGCTGAGCCAGATGGTCGGCAACCAGGCCGTGACCAACGTGCTGCTCGGCGAGCGCTACAAGCAGATCTCCAAGGAGGTCAAGGCCTACTTCAAGGGCGAATACGGCAAGGCTCCCGCGCCCGTGAGCGCAGAGCTGCAGGCCAAGATCCTCGGCGAAGGCGGCCAGCCCGTTGACTGCCGCGTGGAAGACAGCAAGCGCACCGGCGAGGATTTCGCCAACGCGAAGAAGGCGCTCGGCGATCTGGCCCGTTCGGACGAGGACATCATGAGCTATATCTGCTTCCCGGATCAGGCGAAGAAATTCTTCGAGCAGCGCAAGGCCAAGGAAGAGAACGTCGTCAGATACGTGATCGAAGAAGCGTAAGGGGGCGGCGGAATGTTTTTGGTCAATCAAGCGATGGAGCACATCAGTATCGGAACCGCCGGTATCGTGGGCCTGCTGGGCTATCTGGTCGTCTTTGTCGGTCTGATCTTCCTGATGATCGTTGTCATGATTGCCGGTAAGATCAATGTCTCCAGCCGCGAGCGCAAAACCGCCGCGGCCGCCGCGCCGGCTGCCGCCGTCATTCCGGCGGTGCAGGCAGCGGTCCCCGCGATGGCAGCGGCTCCCGGCTCCGCCGGCATGCTCAAGCTGTTCAGCGTCTCGGATAAGGACGCTGCGATCCTCATGGCGATTGTCGCCGACAAGCTCGGCAAGCCCCTCAACGAACTGAGATTCAAATCCATCAAGGAGGTCTGATTGGAATGAAATACAAAATCACGCTCAACGGCAAGACTTATGAGGTCGAAGTAGAGGCCGGTCAGGCCATGCTCGTCGATGAATACGAAGCCTATGCGCCCGCAAAGGCCGCTCCGGCTCCCGCCGCGGCCCCCGCTGCCCCGGCCGCCGCTCCCGCTCCGGCCGCAGCGCCCGCCGCTGTCGCGGCAGGCGAGGTCATCAAGGCCCCGATGCCCGGCAATATTCTGAAGGTGAACTGCGCCCAGGGCGCCTCCGTCAAGGCCGGCGACATTCTGGTCATCCTCGAAGCCATGAAGATGGAAAACGAAATTCTGGCCCCGCGCGACGGCGTCGTGGCGCAGGTCGTCACGACCAAGGGTTCCGTGGTCGATACCGGCACGCCCCTCGTCGTACTGGCGTAAGGGGGACTGGATATGCAATTTGATATCGGCGGAACTCTGCTGAAGCTGGTTCAGGATTCCGGCTTTGCAGCGTTCTTCGCGGCCGGCGGCTGGAAGAGCCTCCTCATGATCGTTGTCGCGTGCGTGCTGCTGTATCTCGGCATCGTCAAGCAGTTCGAGCCGCTGCTGCTCGTCGGCATCGCGTTCGGCTGCCTGCTGACCAACCTGCCGGGCGCCAACATGTACAACCCCGCCCTGTGGGATGCCTACATCAACGGCACGCCGTTCACCACGGCGGCCGGCCAGGTCATCACCCACATGACATTCACGGACATCATCCATGAGGGCGGCCTGCTCGACGTGTTCTATATCGGCGTCAAGGGCGGTGTGTATCCGTCCCTGATCTTCATGGGCGTCGGCGCCATGACCGACTTCGGGCCCCTGATCTCGAACCCGAAGAGCCTGCTGCTCGGCGCGGCCGCGCAGCTCGGCGTGTTCGTCGCCTTCTTCGGCGCGATCTGCCTGGGCTTCACCGGCCCCGAGGCTGCCTCCATCGGCATCATCGGCGGCGCGGACGGCCCGACGGCCATCTACCTCACCACGAAGCTGGCCCCGCATCTGCTGGGCGCCATCGCCATCGCGGCTTATTCCTACATGGCCCTGATCCCGCTGATCCAGCCGCCCATCATGCGCGCGCTGACCACCAAGGCGGACCGCAAGATCAAGATGGAGCAGACCCGTGAGGTCAGCAAGACCGAGCGGATCGTATTCCCGATCATCGTCTCCATCTTCGTCATCCTGCTCCTGCCGTCCACGGCTCCTCTGATCGGCTGCCTGATGCTCGGCAACCTGTTCCGCGAGTGCGGCGTCACCGAGCGTCTGTCCGACACCGCGCAGAACGCGCTCATGAACATTGTCACGATCTTCCTCGCGACCTCCGTCGGCGCGACGACCGTCGCCTCCAACTTCCTGACCCCGCAGACCCTGAAGATCGTCTTCCTGGGCTTTATCTCGTTCTCGATCTCCACGGCCGGCGGCATCTGGGGCGGCAACGTCATGTGCGCCCTGACCCATCACAAGATCAACCCGCTCATCGGCTCCGCCGGCGTCTCCGCGGTCCCGATGGCCGCGCGTGTTTCGCAGATCGAGGGCCAGAAGGAGAATCCCGGCAACTTCCTGCTGATGCACGCCATGGGCCCGAACGTGGCCGGCGTCATCGGCTCCGCCATCGCCGCGGGCTTCCTGCTCGCCGTGTTCGGCTAAGCGCATATCTGATAAAAAAACGGCTGCGGCAAAATCTTCGTATTTTGCCGCAGCCGTTTTTTGACAGAAAAACCGCGCCGCTTCCTGACGGGGGCGGCGCGGTCGGCGTGTCAAAAAGCCTCGCAGAGTTTGCGCCCGCAGGCGCAAATAAAGTGTCAATCTTGTTTTTCCCGGCGGCGTGTACGTCGGGAAAAACACTCTACGGCTCGCAAGTGTGGATTTTGTACGCCATTGGCGTACAAAATATGCGCGCAGCGAGCCGCAGCTCTTTGTCAAAAAAGGCCTTGGCCTTTTTTGACAGTTTAACCGCGCCGCTTCCTGACGGGAGCGGCGCGGTTTGATCGATTTGCTCAGTCTGCCACGTACGGCAGCAGGGCGATGTGGCGGGCGCGCTTGATGGCGACCGTCAGCTGACGCTGATGGGCGGCGCAGGTACCGGTCGTGCGGCGGGGCAGGATCTTGCCGCGCTCAGACAGGTAACGGCGGAGCTTCACAGTGTCTTTGAAATCGATGTGCTCGACCTTGTCGACGCAGAAGCTGCAAACCTTCTTGCGTTTCCGAGGATGGACACGATCGTTTGTCATAGCCATGATAATCCTCCTATTCTAGTCTTGTGAAAAGGTTCAGAACGGAAGCTCGGAGTCGTCGCCCTCGAGCATCGAGAAGTCAGAAGCGGGCGCGGCGTGCGGCGCGGAAGCGGGCGCAGCCGGCGCGGAATACGAGGAGGACGACGGATAGCTCGGCGTCTGGTCAAAGCCGCCGGGCGCGGCGTCGCGCTTGGAATCGCCGAAATACACGTTGTCGGCGATGACCTCGGCGCTGCGGCGCTTGTTGTTCTCCTTGTCCGTCCAGTTGCGGATCTGCAGCCGGCCGGATACCACGGCCATACGGCCCTTGGTAAAATACTTGCTGACAAACTCGGCGGTGCCCCGCCATGCGACGACATCGATGAAATCCGTTTCTTTCTCCGCGCCCTGCGCCGTGAAATCACGGTCTACGGCGAGAGAAAAGGAAGCGACGGCGACTCCGCTGCCTGTGCGGCGAAGCTCCGGATCGCGGGTAAGACGGCCCATAATCACGATATGATTTAACATATCAGAGCCTCCTTACTCTTCCACAGCCACGATGATGGAACGCAGAACACCTTCCGTGATCTTGAACACACGGTCGAGCTCTGCGGGCATCTCGGGTGTGACATCGCAGGTCATGAGGACGTAGTAGCCTTCGAGCAGATCGTTGATCGGATAAGCAAGCCGACGCTTGCCCCATTCGTCAACGCTGGTCAGTGTGCCGTGATCCGTCACGATACCCTTGAACTTTTCCACGAGAGCCGCGATAGCCTCATCACCCAGAGCGGGATCGAGGATATAGAGGACCTCATACTTTGCGGAAACCTGTGCCATTCGTTGCACCTCCTTCTGGACATATGGCCGCCGGTCGCGCCGGCGGCAAGGATAGCCCGTCTCATGGACAGGCTCAATTATTATAATGGCTTTTGGGGAAATTGTCAACTGAAATCTGAGGAAGCTCTGATTAAAAACGCCGCCAGGATGCGTGCCGGGTTTATTCAGAGGTTCCCTTACCGCTTGTCGAGCTCTTTTCGCACGAGATTGGCGAGCACGGCCTGACCCTCCGGGGTGCGCAGGGCCTCCAGGGCGGCCTCGCGCATGGCCTCGCGGAATTTCTCGCTGGACAGCAGCGCGTCCATCATCGAGCCCTGTCCGGCGTCCTGCGCCGGCTTCTGCGCGGGGCGCCTCGGCGCGGCCGCGGGCGCGGGCTGGTCGGGCTCAGTGTAGGCTTCGTCGATCCAGCTGTCCATCCGCGTGGGGTCGCTGCTCTCGCCGCGCAGATAGGGGACGCTGACGCCGAAGAAGGCGGCGAGCTTCGTCAGCTGCTCGGCGGTCGGCGTGAGCCGGCCCTGCTCCATTTTTTCCACCGTCATCCTCGGAAGCCCCAGGGCTTCGGAGAGGGCGGGACGGCTCAGCCCGCGCTGCGTGCGCAGCTCGGTGAGCCTCTGCGAAATCGTAACCATAAAAAAGCCTCCCGCTTTGTGTTTGTTGTCAACATTGTATCACGGCGCGGCGTTCTCGGCAAGCGCGCGGACGCGCGCCGCCTCCTGCAGCCGCTTTTTCAGGCGTCCGAGGCAGAGATAGCAGGCCGGCACCAGGAAGCAGTCCGCAAACACCCAGGCCGCCGGACTGGCCAGGCACACGCCCGTGAAGCCCAGCGCCGGCACGACAGCCAGCGCGGCGAGCGCGCGGGCGATCATCTCGATGACGCCGGAGACGATCGCGAGATATGAATAGCCGATGCCCTGGAGCGTGAACCGGTAGACGTTCACGCCGGCCAGCAGGAAGCTGGCCAGGGCGAAGGCCAGCAGCTGCCGCTGCGCGAGCGCGACCACGTCCGGCTGGGGGTCGGAGAGGAAGAGCGCGCACATCTGCGGGGTGAAATACCGCGCCGCGAGGAAAAATCCGGCCGAGCAGACGGCGGAGATGAGCATGGCCGCGCCGAGGCCCCGCCGGATGCGCGCGGGCTGGCCAGCGCCGGTGTTCTGGCCGGCATAGGTGGCCATGGTGGTGCCGAGCGCGTCGTACGGGCAGGCCAGCATCTGATAGAGCTTGCCGCTCAGCGCCGCGGCGTTCACGTAGACGGTGCCGAGCGCGTTGACGGCGCTCTGCAGCAGGATGGAGCCGATGGCGGTGACGGCGTATTGCAGCGCCATCGGCAGGCCGTTTTCCACCAGATGGCCCGCGATGCGCCAGGAGAAGGCCCGATCGCCGGGCTGCATGCGCAGGATCGGGAGCTTTCTGCGCAGATAGATCAGGCACAGCGCGCCGGAGATGCCCTGCGAGAGATCGGTCGCGATCGCCGCGCCCTCGACGCCCATCCGGAGAATCAGGATGAACGCCAGATCGAGCGCCACGTTGATGCCAGCCGCGATGGCCAGAAACAGCACCGGGCTTTTGCTGTCGCCGACCGCACGGATGACGGCGGAGGTCATGTTATAGAGCATCACGAACGGGATGCCCCAGAAAATCCAGTGGATGTAGCCGTAGGCGTAGTCATAGGTCTCGGCGGTCGTGTGCATGGAGCTGAGAATGGGCCGGCAGAAGATCAGCACCACGGCCATGATCGCGGCGCCCAGCGCCGCGCAGACATAGACGGAATTGGCCACGTACCGGCGCAGGCGCGCATAATCCCCCGCGCCGAAGGCGTTGGCCGCCGGAATCCCAAAGCCCATGCACAGACCGATGCACGAGCCCAGCACCAGAAAATTGAGTGAATTCGTCGAGCCCACGCCGCCCAGCGCGTCCGCGCCGACGAAGCGCCCGACGATCACGGTGTCCGCCAGATTGTAGACCTGCTGCAGCAGAAGCCCCAGAAAAATCGGGACGGCGAAGCCGAGTATGTTCCGCATCGGGCTGCCCTTTGTAAGATCGCGCGTCATATGTCCGCCCCCTTATCGCCGCTTGAAGTCTGATTATACAGCCGGAGCGGGAAAAGTCAAGGGCGATCGCGGAATTATGCGCCGCCGGCTCCGACCCGGCCGCTCACAGCAGGCGCAGGCCCGGCCAGGGCTCGGCGAACAGGACCAGCCGCAGCGCGTCGTCCAGCGGCACCGCCGCGGCGGCCAGCGCGATCCAGGCGGTGAAATACGGCAGACAGATCTGCCCCCGCAGGTTCAGCGGCTTCCCGCTGTAGTCCCAGATGCGGCGGCCGCGGTTCCACAGGAGTCCGAATACCAGCTCGAGCACGGTGACAAGCGTGCCGCCCAGCACGGCCTGCGCGGCCAGCGGCGTCCCCGGCGCGAGCTCGTCGAACAAGCCCAGCAGATAAAAGCAGAGCCCGCCGAGCGCGAACATCCCCGGATGCGAGCGCCCGCGCCACAGCAGCTCGACAGTTACATAGACGCTCCCGCCGGCAATCACCAGCGCGGCGGCCTTCAAAAGCTCCATCTGATCCCTCCCAAGGAAAGGATTCCCGTCCGCCATGGCGGCTATACGAAAAATTGTCAGAACATTTTAGTTGACAAAACGGGGAATCTACTATATAATTTTTCTGCTAAGAGCGCGAGAACGCGCGGCTTGGCGCTATGGCGGCATAGCTCAGTTGGTAGAGCATTCGGTTCATACCCGGAGTGTCATCTGTTCGAGTCAGATTGCCGCTACCAGGCCCGTTGGTCAAACGGTTAAGACACCGCCCTTTCACGGCGGTAATGTGGGTTCGATTCCCGCACGGGTCACCAAAAGAGGAAAGCATCTCCGGATGCTTTCCTCTTTTCGCGCAATTTGAAGGGCAGGCCCCGTGTTTGTCATTTCTCGCTCTGCTCCGAATCTTGCCGCGAACTTGCTTTAGATTCTTCGTCGCGTGCGCTTCTCAGAATGACAGATGGGGGAGATAAGCGCAAAAAACCACCGGTTTTGGAACCGGTGGTTTTTGAGAGGATTATTTCTTGGTGTCGACCGCCTGTTTGCCGGCGGCCAGCTTCTTTTCCAGCCAGTCCTTGCCGTCCACGTAGCGGGAGACGATGAAGGACACGACGTAGTCGCCGGCGGAGTTGATCATGGTCGCGGGAGGATCGACGAGGTCGCCGATGCCGAGGGCCAGGGTGTAGGCCACGGCGAACTGCTCGGGGGAGCTGTTGAAGAAGATGGAGCAGAGGATCAGCTCGCCCACGCCGCCGCCGCCGGGGATGCCGGACATGGCCACGGACGAGAAGACCGCGACGATGATGGCCAGAATCGCCTTGCCGGTGCCGAAGGCCTGACCGGAGATGCCGAACAGGAAGGCAACCTTGACGATGGCGGACATGGCCGAGCCGTCCATGTGCATCGTGGCGCCCATCGGCAGCACGATCTCGGAGACGTCCTTGGAGATGCCGGTCTCCTCGGCGACTTCCATGTTGGTGGGGATGGTGGCCACGGACGAGCAGGTGCCGAAGGACATCGCCGCCGGGCGGAACAGGTGCTGGAACATGACCCGGATGCCGTGCTTGCCGCCGCCGAAGCGGGCGTAGATCGGGAAGAAGACAAACATATACGCGAAGCACATCACATAGTATACGATGAGGGTCTTGCCGTAGCTGCCGATGAGGTCCGGGCCGTAGGTGGCGGCAAGATAGGCGAAGAAGCCGAAGAAGCCGATGGGCGCGTAGTAGGTAATCAGCTTGACGACCTTCATGATGCACTCGGACAGGTCGGCCAGGCCCTTCGCGGTGAGGGTTTCGGGGCCGCCCGCCATCTGCACGCCGAAGCCGAACAGGATCGCGGCCACGATGAGCGGCAGCATGGCCCGGCGGGACAGCAGCTCGGAGAAGTCGGGCTTCGTGAAGAAGTTCACGATCAGATCGCCCGCGGTTACGTCGGTGACCTCCTGCGTTTCCGTCACCATTTCCTTGACGCTGAAGTTGGCCGGCACAATGTTGATGATGCTGACCACGATGTACATGAGGATCGCGGCGATGGCGGCGGTCACCAGGAAGGTCACGATCGTGACGCCCATGACCCTGCCGGCGCGCCGGAGCGTTTTCATGTTGGCGATGGCGGACGAGATGGACACGAAGACCATCGGGACCACCACGCAGAACATGGCGTTGATGAACACCGTGCCCATGGGCTCGAGCACGGTCGCGCCGGGCCAGCACAGGCCCAGGATCGTGCCGGCGACGATGCAGACCAGCATGCAGATGATAAACCAGTAGTTCTTGAAAAAGCCGTTCTTTTTCATGATGTTTTCTCCCGCTTTCCTCTTTTTTATTTTACAGGGCAAGCTCTTCGTCCAGCACCTCGCCGGACGCGACCACGTTGGTGGGGCCTGTCAGGTACAGATTCTGCACGGCGCCGCCGTCATGCCCGACGTCGATGACGAGCGTGCCGCCCGCCATATGGACGCGCACGCCGCGCCCGGAGACGCGCCCCATGAGCGTCAGCGCCGTCACGACGGAGCCGGTGCCGGTGCCGCAGGCGTAGGTAAAGTCCTCCACGCCGCGCTCGTAGGTCTTTTCCAGCACCTCGTCCGGGCCGGTCAGCTCGAAAAAGTTGATGTTCGCGCCCTTCGGAAACGACGGATGGTACCGCAGCGCCCGGCCCAGGTCGAACAGCGCCCGCCCGTCGGCCTGCGCCAGACCCGGATACTCCACCGCCGCGTGCGGCAGACCGGGGCAGCCGAGCTCGATGTAGGCAAGCTCCCACGTTTTGCCGTCCAGCTCCACATGCTCGTGCAGGCGGACGGTCGTGGGGCTGTTGAGCCGGACGCGGTAGTTCCGCCTGTCGATCCGCTCGCCGGTCACGATCCCAGCCGGCGTTTCGATGGTCTGGCGCTCGCCCGCGAGACCGTGCTCGCAGCCGTAGCGGCAGATGCAGCGCGCACCGTTGCCGCACATCTCGCCCGCCGAGCCGTCGGAATTGTAGAAGCGCATCTTGAAATCCGCGTTCCCCTCCGCCCGGTCGACCGCCATCAGGCCGTCGGCTCCGATGGACAGGTGCCTGTCGCACAGCACGCGCGCGATGTTCGGCAGCGCCTCCGGCGCGAGCCGCTCTTCCAGGTTGTTGAGAATGATGAAATCGTTTCCCGCGCCGTTCATTTTGGTGAACCGCAAGCAAAAACCGCCTCCTCCTCACATGATGTTTCCATTATAATTCGAAAATTCCAAATGTAAAGATAGATTCCTGCGCAGAACTATGCAAAAAATGCGGCGGGCGCTTGCGGTGCGAAGCATAAAAAGCGAAGCGTGAAGAATTTTGGAGTCGCTGCGCGGCCCGTTTTCTCTTCACGCTTCACGCGTTACGCTTCGTTTCCGGCCAGCTCTCCCAGCAGACCGTCGCGGAACAGGCCGGTGATGCGGACGCTGCGGAGCTCGTTGTGCAGCGGCCCGTCCGGGACGTAGACCTTGACGTAGTTGGGCGCGTGGCCGGCGAAATAGCCGTCCTCGGGCTGCTCGAACAGCACTTTTTGCAGGGTGCCGAGCTGGCGCGTCAGATATTCGGTTTCCAGCTCCCGCGCCGTTTCGGCGGCGCGCCGCGCCCGCTCCTGCTTCACGGCGTTTGTGAGCTGCCCCGGCATCGCGGCCGCGGGCGTCCCCTTCCGGCGGGAGTAGGGGAAAATGTGGAACGCCGACAGCCCGCACGCGCGCACGAAGGCGAGCGATTCCGCGAACTCGGCCTCCGTCTCGCCGGGGAAGCCGACAATCAGGTCGGTCGTCACGGCGCAGCCGGGGAAGGCCTCGCGCAGCAGGCGCACGCTCGTCCGGTACCGGGCGGCGTCGTATTTGCGGCGCATCCGCCGGAGCACGGCGTCGCTGCCGCTCTGCAGGCTCAGGTGGAACTGCGGGCAGAGATTGGGAAAGTCCTTCAGCGCCGCGCAGAATTCCGGCGTCACCGTGCGCGGCTCCAGAGAGCCGAGGCGCACGCGCGTCTCCGGCACGGCCCGCAGAAGCGCCGCCAGCAGCGTTTCGAGCGGCTCGCCGCCCAGATCCTTCCCCCAGGAGGAAATCTCAATCCCGTTGACCACGATCTCGCGGTAGCCCGCCGCGCTGAGCGCGCGCGCCTCCGCCGCGGCGGCCGCGAGCGGCAGCGAGCGCACCCGTCCCCGCGCGTAGGGGATGACGCAGTAGGCGCAGAAGTTGTCGCAGCCGTCCTCAATTTTAAGCAGCGCCCGCGTCCGCTCGGGCAGGCCGCCGGCGGGCAGCCGCTCGAACGGGAGCGGCTTCGACACGTCCTGCACGAGCTCGCGCTGCCGGCGCGTTTCCGCGGCGGAGATCAGGCTGTCGAGAAATTCCTCCCGGCCGCTCGTCCCGGCCAGCACGTCCACGCCGAGCGCGCGCACGTCCGCCGGAGCCGTCTGCGAATAGCAGCCGCACACGCCAACCACGGCGGCGGGATTGCGCTTTTTCGCCTGCCGGATGGCGGCCCGCGATTTTTTATCCGACACCCCCGTCACGGTGCAGGTGTTGACGATGTAGCCGTCGCACGGTTCGTCAAATTGCCCGAGCGTGTGCCCTTTTTCGGCCAGAAGCTGCTCCATGGCCTGCGTCTCGTATTGGTTGACCTTACATCCCAGGGTATAAAATGCAAATTTCATAGGTAAAACCACCAAAATGCCGAATGTTTTCGTGAAATGTTTAGACTGTTTGCGGATAGCCGACGGGAAAATTATTGCTTATAATAAGTACCAGTGCGCGTCTATTATACCCGTAAATTCCGCGATTGTACAGGAGGAATTCCCGTGCGTGAGATAACCGTGGTCTTTCACAGCGCTGCCGAGATCCGCGACTTTGTCGGTCTCGCCAACCGTCAGTGCTATGCCGTGACGCTCTATGGCGGGGGCGCCATGTTCAACGGAAAATCCATTCTCAGCCTTTTCTGTGTGCGTCTCGGAGAGCCGCTGACGGTCGAAACGCCGCCCGACGTGGACGCCTCCGAATTTTATGCCGCAATCGCGCAATATTGTCAGACGGCCGCCGGCGCCTTCTGAGCTGTGATAATCAGCCCTTCCGTTTCATATGCTTGTACCAGATGAAACGGAAGGGTGATTTTTTATGTTCAGGCGGATGCTTCTTCTTGGCCTGACGCTGGCGCTGCTGCTCGGCGCGTCGGCGCCGGTATTTGCCGCCGGGCCGGAGCTCGCGGTGCCGTCCGCGGTGCTGATGGACGAGGCGACGGGAACGGTCCTGTATGAAAAGAACGACCGCGAGCGGCTTCCGCCCGCGAGCGTCACGAAGATCATGACGCTGCTGCTGGTGATGGAGGCGCTGGACTCCGGCCGCATCGGCTGGGACGACACGGTGGTCACCTCCGCGGCGGCGGCCGGAAAGGGCGGCAGCCAGGTTTTCCTCGAGGAGAACGAGCAGATGCCGCTGACCGACATGCTCAAGTCCGTGGTCGTGTCCTCCGCGAACGACTGCGCCACGGCGCTGGCCGAGCATGTCGCGGGCAGCGAGAGCGCGTTTGTGGAGCTGATGAACCGGCGCGCGGCGGAGCTCGGCATGAAGGATACGCACTTCGTCAACTGCACGGGGCTGGACGACGAGCCGGACGCGGCGGAGCACCTGACGACGGCCTATGACATCGCGCTCATGTCGCGTGAGCTGCTCCGGCACGAACAGATCAAACAGTACACGACCATCTGGATGGACACGGTGCGCAGCGGGCAGTTCGGCCTGTCCAACACAAACAAGCTCGTGCGCTTCTACGACGGCACGACGGGTCTCAAGACCGGCTATACCTCCACGGCGGGCTACTGCCTGTCGGCCTCCGCCGAGCGAAACGGCATGGAGCTCATCGCCGTGGTGCTGCACGGCGCGTCGAGCACGGACCGGTTCGAGTCGGCCAAGGCGCTGCTCAACTACGGCTTCTCCAGCTACGCGCTCGTCACGCCGGCGCCGGAGGGGGCCATCCCGGCGGTGCCCGTGACGCTGGGCACTGTGGACGCGATCACGCCGGTGCCGGCGTCGGGCGAGCCGCTGCTCGTCGACAAATCGAAGGCCGCCGGGGTGACGACGCAGGTGACGGTGGACGAGGGCGTGGACGCCCCGGTCGAGCAGGGCCGGCGGCTCGGCACGCTCACGGTCAGCTCCGGCGGCGAGGTGCTCGCGCAGATCCCGCTCGTCGCCCCGCAGTCCGTCCCGCGTTTGCGCTGGCTCGACCTCTGGCTGCGCCTGCTGAAGAGCGTCGCCATGGGATAGCGCCGGTTTTTCGCCGCCGTTCTGATGAGCGCCGGCGACGAAGAATCTCATACGTACTGAATACAGCTTTGTTAGGACGTGGGATGCGCCCTGCGGGGCACCGTCTTTCTGCTCGTGCAGAAAGACGGTGAAGAAAGAGCACGCCAGGGAGAAGGGCTTTTTACAAAGCCGCCCTTCTCCCTGGACCCTCATCCTCCGAAGCTTGTTATCGATGCGCGCCTTGCTGATGCGCGTGCGCGACGCCTCGCTCCGCTCGGCGCGCGCAGAGCCGTGCGGATGGAAATGTCGGGGGAAACGCTTCCAACTGCCCCATCTGTCATTCTGAGGAGCGCCAGCGACGAAGAAACTAAAGCAAATTTGCAAAAAGATTCTTCGCTGCGCTCAGAATGACAAATAGGGTCGTTTCCGCGTATCCACAGGCCAATTCTCCATGCAGGCCGTCCTCCGACATTTCCCGTCGCGCACGGGAGCGTAAGGCGCGGCTGGCTAGCAATCTTCGGAGGATGGGATTCCAAAGGGAAGGGCGGCTTTGTGAAAAGCCCTTCCCTTTGGCGTGCCTTTCTTCCACTTCTTTCCGCACGAGCGGAAAGAAGTGGCCCCCGGAGGGCGTAACCCCAAGCGGAGGCTGAAAAAGAAAATATGTTAGGAACAACGCTCGAAACCATCCCACCTGTCATTCTGAGGAGCGCCAGCGACGAAGAATCCAAAACGAATCCGCTGAAAGATTCGGATCAAAGCGAGGAATGACAGACGGGGGGAAGGCGAAAATGCGGAGCATGGAGGGGCGCTTTGAAAAAAACTTTCCAGTTCAGAAAAATTTCATACTTTGTACCTGGTTTTGTTCATAATTATCCGGTATCTTAATACTTGTAAGAACCAATCAAAACTTCTTCATTTTTCCTCTTCTCCTCTTTTTCATTTCTCCCCCCTATTTTCAAAAAAATACCGCGGACGATCCGGTCAATCGTCCGCGGTGTTTTTTTATTCTTCTTTCGCGGTCACGGCGATGTGCAGCTCGTCGAGCTGCTTCTGCGTGACCTCGCCGGGGGCGCCCATCATGATGTCCTGGGCGTTCTTGTTCATCGGGAAGGGGATGATCTCGCGGATGGAGTCCTCGCCGGCCAGCAGCATGACCATGCGGTCCACGCCCGGGGCGATGCCCGCATGGGGAGGCGCGCCGTAGCAGAACGCGTTGTACATGGCGGGGAACTTCTTTTTGACGTCGTCCTCGCCCAGACGGACGAGGTGGAACGCCTTGACCATGATCTCGGGGTCGTGGTTCCGCACCGCGCCCGACGACAGCTCGACGCCGTTGCAGACGAGGTCGTACTGCTGCGCCGTGATGGTCAGCGGGTCGATTTCGCCCGCGATGGCCTTGTCGAGCGTGTCCGCGCCGCCGCCCGGCATGGAGAACGGGTTGTGGCAGAACTCGAGCTCGCCGGATTCCTCGCCGATCTCGTACATCGGGAAATCGACGACCCAGCAGAACGCGTACTGCTCCTTGTCCATGTGGCCCGGCACCGCTGCGGCCAGCATCTTGCGCAGCACGCCCGCCGTCTTCTGCGCGGCGGCCTTTTTGCCCGCCGTCACGCCGACGAACATGCCCGGCACGAGGCCGAGGGCCTCGGTGAGCTCCTTCTGGTGCGGCGCGGCGAATTTCGCGACGCCGCCCGCGAACGAGCCGTCCGGCTCGACCTTGAACCAGTAGGGCTTCTGGCCGGCCTGCACCTCGACGTCGGCCAGCAGCTTGTCGATCTGCTTGCGCGTCAGCTCGCAGTTCGTCACGGCGACCGCCTTGACGGTATTGCCGTTCGCGAACGGCTCGAATTCCGAGCCCGCGACGCAGGCGGTCATGTCCTGCACGAGAAAATCGATGCGCAGATCGGGCTTGTCGGAGCCGTACTGCTCGAGCGCGTCGTTGTAGGCGATGCGCTTGAAGGGCGCCTTGGACGCGGCCGAATACGTGCCGTACTGCGCGAAGATCGGGGGCAGCACGTCCTCGAGGATCGCGAACACGTCGTCCTGGCCGGCGAAGGCCATCTCCATGTCGAGCTGGTAGAATTCGCCGGGGCTGCGGTCGCCGCGCGCGTCCTCGTCGCGGAAGCACGGAGCGATCTGGAAGTAGCGGTCGAAGCCGGAGGTCATGAGCAGCTGCTTAAACTGCTGCGGTGCCTGCGGCAGGGCGTAGAACTTGCCGGGGTGCTTTCTCGCGGGCACCAGATAGTCGCGCGCGCCCTCGGGGCTGGAGGCCGTCAGGATGGGCGTGGTGATCTCGAGGAAGTCGTGGTCGGTCATGGCCTTGCGCAGCGCCGCGACGACCTTGCAGCGCAGGATGATGTTCTTTTTGACGGCGGGATTGCGCAGGTCGAGATAGCGGTACTTCAGGCGCATCGTCTCGTCGGCGTCGCGGCTGCGGTTGATCTCAAACGGCAGCTCGTTGTAGCGGCAGCGGCCGAGCACCTCGACGGATTCGGGCACGACCTCGATCTCGCCGGTGGGCAGCTTCGGGTTCTTGCTCGCGCGCTCGCGCACGGCGCCCGTGATCGAGATGGTGGATTCCTTGTTGATGGCCTTGAAGGCGTTCATCATTTCCTCGCTCTCGACGACGAGCTGGGTCGTGCCGTAGAAGTCGCGCAGGATGACGAAGGCAAAATTGCTGCCGACGACGCGGGTGTTCTCGAGCCAGCCGACGAGCGTCACGCGCTCGCCCGCGTTGGAGAGCCGCAGCTCGCCGCAGTTGTGGGTACGGGACTGAAACATGGCGGATGTCCTTCTTTCTTTAGGTTTCCAGTATAACCGGTTCGGCCTGCTTTTCCCGGACGGCGGCGGCGATCAGCTCGGCGGCCTGCTCTTTGGAGACCGTGACCTGCTCGCCGGAGGCGAGATTTTTAACGGAAAGCGTTCCTGCGGCCAGCTCGTCCTCCCCCAAAAAGACCACGAATGGGATGCCGAGCTTGTCGGCGTATTGGATTTTGGCTTTGAATTTCTTCTGCTCGCAGTAGAGCTGCGCGCGCAGGCCGCGGCTGCGCAGATACGTCGCCGTCTCGGCCGCGGGGCCGAGCTCCTGCGTCATGGGCACGATCAGCACGTCCGCCGGGCAGGCCGGGCGCGCGGGATTCAGAAGCCCCTGCTCGTCGAGCACGTAGAACAGCCGCGTCAGGCCGATGGAGATGCCCACGCCGGGCAGCTGCCGGTCGGTGTAGTATTCGGCCAGATTGTCGTACCGGCCGCCGGAGCAGACGGAGCCGATCTCTGGGTGGTCGAGCAGCGCCGTCTCGTAGACGGTGCCGGTGTAGTAGTCGAGGCCGCGCGCGATCGTGAGATCGACGGCGAAGTTCTCCTCGGGCACGCCGAAGCTCGAGAGGTATTTCGTCACGGCGGTCAGCTCCGACACGCCGAGATCGAACAGCTCGTTTCGACCCAGATAGCCGCCGAGCTGCGCGAGCACCTCCGCGTTCGTGCCGCGGATGGCGATGAAGGACAGCACGCCGTCCGCCTGCCCGCCGGTCAGGCCGCAGTCGTCCGTGAGGATCTGGCGTACCTTGTCGGGGCCGATCTTGTCGAGCTTATCCACCGTGCGCATGATGTCGCCGGATTTTTCCGCGAGGCCCTGCATCTCGTAAAAGCCGTTGAGGATCTTGCGGTTGTTGACGCGGATCTGGAAGCGGCGCAGGCCCAGCGCGGTGAACGTCTGGTAGATGACGGAGGGGATCTCCGCCTCGTTCGCGATGTCGAGCTTCCCGTCGCCGATCACGTCGATGTCGGCCTGGTAGAACTCGCGGAAGCGGCCGCGCTGCGCGCGCTCGCCGCGGTAGACCTTGCCGATCTGGTAGCGGCGGAAGGGGAAGGCCAGCTCGCCGTAGTGCAGCGCCACGTACTTGGCCAGCGGGACCGTGAGGTCGAAGCGCATGGCGAGGTCGGCGTCGCCCTTCTGGAAGCGGTAGATCTGCTTTTCGGTCTCGCCGCCGCCCTTGGCCAGCAGCACGTCGGAGGCCTCGAGCACGGGGGTGTCGAGCGGGGTGAAGCCATAGAGCGCGTAGGTTCTGCGCAGCACGTCCAGCATGGCCTCCATCCGCGCCTGCGGCGCGGGCAGCAGCTCCAGAAAGCCGGAGAGCGTGTGCGGTTTGATTTGTTCCATGTCGGAGTATCCTTTATCTCAGATTCTTTTTGGACTGCACCATCATGCGCCAGTCGAGGTCGCCGCGCTGCAGGCCGAGGATCAGCATTTCCGCCGAGGCCAGGTTCGTCGCGCAGGGGACGTTGTAGGTGTCGCACAGATGGAGCGTGCGGATGATGCGCTGATCCTCCCAGGGGTCGGTGTCGTTGGGGTCGGAGAACATCAGCACGAGGTCGATCTCGTTGTAGGCGATGCGGGCGTCGATCTGCTGGTGGCCGCCCTGGTTCTTCGAGAGAAACAGCGAGACGGGCAGACCGGTGGCCTCCGAGACAAGCCGCCCGGTCGCCGCGGTGGCGGACAGGCTGTGCTTGGCCAGAATGCTCTTATAGGCGGTGCAGAACTGGACCATCAGTTCCTTTTTCTTGTCGTGGGCCATGAGGGTGATATTCATATTCCCAACTCCTTTTCTGTCCGGAGACAGCGCTGCGTTACAGGCGCATCAGTTTGATCTTTTTCCCGAGAAGCCGCCTGGCGATGTGCAGGCAGGCGCATGCCGCGCCGCGGCCGGTGTAGAGGATGAGCGGCACGCCCTGCGCGCTCGCGAGGGTCACGCTTCCGTCCTCCGGGACGATGCCCAGAAGCGGCAGCCCCACGCCGTCCATCACGTCGTCCACGGTGGCGTTCATGCGCGCGTAGAGCCGGGACGAGACACGGTTGACGACCAGGCGGGCCTCCGCCGTCTCCGGCAGCAGCTCCGCCGCGCGGGCGGCGTCGCGCAGGGAGGCGGGGTCGCTGCCCGATACGACGATCGCGCCGTCGGCAAAGCGGGTGGCGAGCCGGAAGCCCGCGCCGATGCCCGCGGGCGCGTCGATGAAGATGAAATCGAACTGCTCCCGCGCCGCTTCGAGCATTGCGCCGAACAGCGCCGGCTCGAGCGACTCGGCCTCCTCGGTGACGGGCGCGGTCAGAAGCGAGAGCCCGTCGATGTCGGGGTGGCGGCTGGCCTTGTCCAGACCGTATTCCCCGCGCATGACGCTGGAAAACGGCAGCACGGCCATCTCGCTCATGCCGAGCGAGATGTCGAGATTCCGAAGGCCCACGTCCGCGTCAATGGCGAGCACGCGCTTGCCCTCCGCGGCGAGGCACGAGGCCACGCCCGCGCAGACCGAGGTCTTTCCGGTTCCGCCCTTTCCGGAAACCACAGACAGAACCTGTCCCAATCCGCGCACCTCCCCGGCGGCGCGGGAGCCGTTCCGCTCCCGCCCGATTCAGATAGTTATAAGCATTATAACCGAAATACCCGTCAAATTCAATAACGGAAGCGTCGGAACGCGAAAAAAACGCGGGGTCTTTCCGGCAAAACGCACACATAAGCTGATGCCGGGGAGTGATCGAATGAATCGGCGGGGACTTTACAATTTCTGCACGCTGCTGCTGCTGTTTTCCATCGCGGTCCGGGTGATGTGCGCCACGGGCTTTGCCGCGCGGGCGGAGCGGGCGCTCCGGGACACCGCCGGGAGCCGGGAATTCATCTCGTGGATGCTGTATCTGGAAACGGGCCGCATCGCGGATACGGACGCGGCGTCCGACCGGCCGGACGCGCGGCTGTGGCTTCTGCGCGTGCTGCCCGCGGACGAGCCCGGCGAAAAGGCCGCGCCCGCCGCGGCTCCGGCCGAGCCTGCCGCCGTCACGGCCGAGCCTGCCGCCGATGCGGACGAGCCGGCCGGGCAGACCGCGCCGCCGGCGTTTCTCCCCGCGGAGGCGGACGCCATCGCGGTGGGAGGGGCCTGCACCTATGCCGTGGACAAGCAGGCGCTTCTGACGCGCGCGTCGAAGCTGGACTTTTCGCAGGAGGGGCCGAAGGTCCTCATTGTGCACACGCACTCGTCGGAGGCGTACACGCAGGAGGCGGGCTGGGAGTACGCGCCGTCGGACTATCTGCGCACCTCCGACCCGGCGCGCTCCGTCATCGCGGTGGGCAGCGAGATCGCCGCCGTGCTCGAGGGCCACGGCATCGAAACGCTGCACGACACCGCGCTCAACGACTATCCCAGCTACAACGGGGCCTATGCCCGCATGGAGACGACGATCGAGGGGTATCTCGCCAAATATCCCTCCATCCAGATGGTGATCGACGTGCACCGCGACGCCACCTCCGACGCAAGCGGCAGCCCGACGGGCCCGGTCGTGACGGTGAACGGGGAGGCGTGCGCGCAGGTGATGCTGGTCATGGGCACCGACGAGGGCGGGCTTGCGCATCCCGACTGGCAGGAGAATCTGGCGAACGCCCTCAAGCTCCAGGCGCTGCTCAACCGCTCGTATCCGGGGCTGTGCAGGGACATCGATCTGCGCACCGAGCGCTTCAACGAGCACGAGACGCCCGGCTCCATGCTGGCGGAATTCGGCTCCACGGGCAACACCCTGCAGGAGGCGCTCCGCGCCGGGCACGACTTCGCCGAGGGGCTTTCGGAGCTGATTCTGGGCCTGCAGGCGGCCGCGCCGTGAAAAAATCCGCCGATGTTTTGCGTTTTCGGGCAAAGCGTAGTATACTAAGCGCAGAAATCTTCTGCTTTGTCAAAGGAGCTGCGTATGATCAACGTCGAGCTTTCAAATATCTGGAACTGTATTTCTCTGCCGGAGCTGCTGTCGGATGAAAAGGACCTGTTCGACGCGCACCAGCGTCTGCGGCCGAACACGCCCGGCGGCAGCGACTTTCTGGGCTTCCTCGGCCTGCCGGATTCGGTGACGGCCAGGACGCTGCACGCGATCCGCACGGCGGCGGACAAGATCCGTCAGTCGAGCGCCGCGCTCGTGGTCGCGGGCCACGGCGGGCCGTATCTCGCGGCGAAGGCGGGCATCGAGCTGCTGCTGGGCAGAAGCCGGGCGCTCACGGGCACGCAGCCGCGCGTGCTGTTCACGGGGGACAACCTCTCTGGCCGCGACTGGCTGGAGCTGTGCGAGCTGCTGTCCGGCGTGGACTACAGCCTGCTGCTCGTCGCGCCGGACGGCGCGGGGCTTGGCACCTGCATCGCTTCGCGCGCCGTGCGCTGGATGATGGAGCGCCGCTACGGCCCCGAGGCCAAGGAGCGCATTTTCGTTTCCGCGCCCGAGGGCACGCCGCTCTGCGGCATGGCCAGGGAGGAGGGCTACACGCTGCTGCCGCCGCCGCGCGAGAAGGGCGGGGCCGAGAGCGCGCTGTCGTCCGGCGCGCTTTTGCCCATGGCCGCGGCCGGCATCGAGCCGCTCGATCTGCTGGAGGGCGCGGCCGAGGCGTACCGCGCGATGGACGTGCGCGCGTTTGAAAATCCCGCCTGGCTCTATGCCGGGGCGCGCGGCGTGCTGGCCGCGCACGGCAGGCGCCTGGAGCTGCTGGGCGGGTTCGACCCGAGCCTCGACGCGTTCGGCCTGTGGCTGCGGCAGTATCTGTGCCGCCACGCCTGCCGCGACGGGCTGGGCGTGCTGCCGGTATACGCGAGCCTGCCCGGCGAGCTGGACGGGCTGGACGCCATGGCCGCGTCCGGCCGGTCCCCGCTGTTCGAGACCGTGCTGACCGTGGGCGGGCTCTGCGGGCGCAAGCTCAGCGTGGAGATGGACTGGAAGGACTACGACGGACTCGGGTATCTCGCCGGCAAGACCGTCGCGGACGTGGATGCCGCCGTCACGCAGGGCATGGTCGCCGCGCGCTTCAACGCCGGCGTGCCGGTCATCAGCATCGACTGCCCGGAGACGGACGCGGTGCGGGTCGGGGAGCTGTTCTATTTCTTCGAGCTGTCCGGCGCGCTGTCGGCCTGCGCGTGCGGCATCGAGCCGTTCGACTGCCCGCCGTCGCCCACCGAGCGCGAGGCGGAAAAACTTCTCGGCAAGAGCTGACCGGCGGCCTGCTTCAGAGCTTCCCAAGAAAAGCCGCGGAAGTTTGGGTAAATCCACAGTTGTTATTCCGGAACGAAACTGATACAATAGAGTCACCAAAAGCCTCATTGCAGGCAAAAGGAGGAATGCCCCATGGTAAATCTCATTCTGGGGCCCGAGGGCTCCGGCAAGACCAAGCAGCTCATCGCGGCCATCAACACGGCTGTGAAGAATGAATCCGGCAGCATGGTCTGCATTGAAAAGGGCAGCACAATGCGCTTCGACCTCGATCACCACGTCCGGCTCATCGACGCCGGGGAATACTCGCTCGGCGGGTATCCGTTTCTGAAGGGCTTTATCAGCGGCCTGCACGCGGGCAATTTTGACATTTCCCATATTTTTATCGACAATCTGTTCAAGGTCTCCTGCTGCAAGGGCACCGAGCAGATCGGCGAATTTCTCGACTGGTGCGACGCGTTTTCCAACCACAACGGCGTCTCGTTCACCTTCACCATCTCTGGCGAAGCGGAATCCATGCCGGCGGAAATCCGCAAATTTCTGAAATGAACATTCAAGGGCAGCTCCTGTTCGGGAGCTGCCCTTTTGGGCCCGCCGGGGCCCGCCCCCTGCGGCTGCGAGGAAGGAGCGCCCGCCCCTCCCTCCGCAGCCGCTTTATGCGCCCGCGCCTGCCGGTGCCGATGTGGGCATCGGCCCCTACGAACGCGGCGGCGGAGAGAAAAAACGGGCGGCCCGGTGGGGCCGCCCGATTCGGGGTTCTTTTGCTGTGCCTGGAATGTCATGCGGGGAAAGGTCTTACTTCTGGTACTTCGTCCAGTCGGGGCTGTCCTTCAGCTTGGACCACTTCTCGTACTCGCTGCCGTCCTTGCCGGTGTACTTGTCGTAGTCGTGCCCGTTGGAGGCTTCCTGGATGGCCAGGTAGTACCAGGCCGTGGTGTCCATGTTGTCGGGCCAGGTGACCATGTTGTCAAGCAGATCGTCCTTCGTGCCCGGCTGACGCTGCAGCACGCGGTTGACCAGCGTGGCAACCTCGGCTCTGGTGATGTTGTTATTCGGGCGGAAGCTGCCGTCGGAGTAGCCGTTCGTCCAGCCAAGGATCGCGGTGCGCTCGATCTCGCTCTTGGCCCAGCAGTTCGCGATGTCGGTGAAGCTCGCGGTCTTGCCGGTGATGTCGGTCGAGTCGAACCGGGCCGCGATGGCGGCAAACTCGGCTCTGGTGATCGGGGCGTTCGGGCGGAACGTGCCGTCGGCGTAGCCCTTGATGATGCCCATTTCGGTCAGGGTGTCGACCATGGTGTTGTACCAGTCGCCCGCCTTGACGTCGGAGAAGCTGCTCGTGCTCGTGAGGTAGGTCTGCCGCATTTCATCCGTCAGCAGGCGGAAGAAGATGGACGCGACTTCGGCTCTCGTGATGGTGGCGTTCGGCTTGGCCAGTCCGTTCCGGCCGATGATGTATGCGATGTGGTCGACGCCGTTCAATCCGATCGGGATCTCGGTCTCGATCAGGACCAGGCCCGCCAGGGCGTCGGCCTCCGGCTGCGGCTCGGCGCTTTCGCCCGTCTGCGGGTCCGGCTCGGCGAACGCGCTGACGCTCAAAAGGCTCAGCGCCATGGCCAGGCACAGAAGCAGCGCAATCCATCCGGTTATTTTTTTCATGATTTGTTTCCTTCACCGTGCCATGCCGGCGGGGCGTCCGGCTTTTATACGCTTGCCGTACGCCGTCAGCGGGCAGAATACTCCATTTGCTATGCCGATCATACCATGCGGCGGTTACTTTCCGGTTACATATTGCCTGTTCCTCCGGAATTATTTTCATAAAAAATAATTTCCGGCGGGCAGCCGGAGCCTGCGGGCGGACTGCCACTTGCCGTCCCCGCGAAAACCTGATAGAATGGGGAAAAGGGACGGAGGTGCGCCATGCAGGAGCTCTACTATACGGACGCGCGCGCGCTGGAGCCGGTTTTCGACCGGGGTCTGGCGATTCTGCCGTCCGACCGGCGCGAAACGGTGCTGCGTATGCGCCGGCTCCCCGACCGGCTGTGCTCGCTTGCGGCGGGGCTTTTGCTGCGGAAATTTCTGCGCGTGACGGAGCCGCTCGCGCGCGGCGCGGCGGGAAAGCCGGCCATCCCGGACGGGCCGGAATTCAGCCTGACGCACGGCGGCACGCTGGCCGTGCTGGCCGTGAGCGCGCTGCCCGTCGGCGTGGACGCGGAGCCGCTCGAGCGCGGGATCGACCCCGCGTTTTATCCGCGCATCCTGACCGCCGAGGAGCTTTCGTGGCTGCGCGCCGCGCCGGAGCGCCGCTTCTCCACGCTCTGGACGCGGAAGGAGAGCGTCATGAAGGTCTGCGGCCAGGGGCTGGCGCTGCATCCGGGCGGCTTCTGCGTCGCGGGCGACACGCTGACGCTGGGCGGCCGGACGTATTCGCTGTGCTCTTTCGTGATCGACGGACACGCGGTATCCACCGCCGCCGCCGACCCCGCGCCCTTCCGCCTGCACGCCGTTTCGGCGCGCGCGCTGATCGGCTAGGCGCGGATCATCCCACACAGGAGGCTTTTTATGGCAAACGCAAAGGTGTGCCTGCGGCGCGGCGAGGAAGCCGGCGTGCGCGCGGGCGCGTGCCGGATTTTCGACAACCAGCTCGACTGGGCGGACGATATCTGTCAGGACGGCTGCATCGCGGACGCGGTGGACAGCCGGGGCGTCTTTCTCGCGCGCGGCTTCTGGAACAGCCGCTCCAAAATCGCGCTGCGCGTGCTCACGCGGGACGAAAACGAGCAGATCGACGCGGAATTTTTCCGCAGACGCATCGAGGCGGCCTGGGCGTTCCGCCAAAGCCTCGGCTTCTCCGACTCCTGCCGCGTCGTGTTCGGCGAGGCCGACGGCCTGCCGGGGCTGACGGTGGACAAGTTTGCCGGCTGTCTGTCGTTCCAGATCGTCTCGCTGGGACTCGAGCGCTGGAAGGACGAGATCGTCGCGATCCTCGCGGCGCTGTTCCGGCCGCAGGGGATTTTTGAGCGCGACGATCTGCCCGTGCGCGAAAAGGAGGGCCTTCCGCAGCGCAAGGGCTGCGTGTGGGGCACGGTGCCGGAGACGGTGGAGATCCGCGAGCACGACGCCCGGATGCTCGTGAGCATCGAAAACGGGCAGAAAACCGGCCATTTTCTCGACCAGCAGGAAAACCGGGGGCGCATCCGGCCCTATGTGGGTGGGCGGACGGTGCTCGACCTGTGCTGCTGCACGGGCGGCTTCTCCATCCACGCCGCGCTCTATGGGGCGGAGGCGGTGGAGGCCGCGGACGCGTCGGAGGAGGCGCTCGCGCTTGTGCGGCAGAACGCCGCGCTCAACGGCGTGCAGGCGCGCATCACCACGACCCGGGCCGACGTGTTCGACCTCGTGCGCGCCTACGCGCGCGAGGGCCGGCAGTACGGCGCGGTCATCTGCGACCCGCCCGCGTTCGCCAAGAGCAAAAAAGCCCTCGACGGCGCGTATCGCGGCTACCGCGAGCTCAACCTGCAGTGCATGAAGCTGACCGCGCCCGGCGGGTATCTCGTCACCTGCTCGTGCAGCCAGTTCATGACGCCGGAGCTGTTCCTCGCCATGCTGCGCGAGGCCGCCGCCGATTCCGGCCGCCGCGTGCGGCTGCTCGAATCGCTTCTGCAGTCCCGCGACCACCCCGCCGCGCTCTTCGCCGAGCAGTCGCTCTACCTGAAGGGATATATCCTGCAAATTTTATAAAAATAAGAATGATTCCTATTTACAAATCAAAAATCCGTGCTATAATCAGAGTACCAAATAAAATAAAAGGAGACTGAAACCATGGAATTCAAAGGCAGCAAAACAGAGGCCAACCTGAAGACCGCGTTTGCGGGCGAATCTCAGGCCAGCATCAAATATTCGTATTATGCGTCCAAGGCCACGAAGGACGGCTACGTGCAGATCGCGAACATCTTCACCGAGACGGCCGGCAACGAGAAGGAGCACGCGAAGATCTGGTTCAAGCTCCTGCACGACGGCGGCGTGCCCGGCACCGTGGCGAACCTGAACGACGCGGCCGACGGCGAGAACTACGAGTGGACCGACATGTACGCGGGCTTCGCGAAGACCGCTCGCGCGGAGGGCTTCGCCGACATCGCGGCGCTGTTTGAGGGCGTGGCAAAGATCGAGAAGCAGCATGAGGAGCGCTATCGCAAGCTGCTGTCCAACGTCGAGGGCGGCCTGGTGTTCTCCCGCGACCAGGATATGATCTGGCAGTGCTCCAACTGCGGCCACATCGTCATCGGCAAGAAGGCCCCGGAGGTCTGCCCCGTCTGCTCGCATCCGCAGGCCTATTTCCAGATCAAGCCGGAAAACTATTGATCCCGCGCAGATCGCCCGACTGAGAAAAAATGAAGCTGCCGCAAAATGCCTTGCATTTTGCGGCAGCCCAGTGTATCAAAAAGCCTCGCAGAGTTTGCGCCCGCGGGCGCAAAAAATTTTAAATCCGCTTTTCCCGGCGGCTGGTACGTCGGGAAAAGCACTTTACAGCCCGCAAGTGTGGAATTTTCGCGTCTCACGCCGCGAAAATTATGCGCGCGGCGGGCTGCATCTTTTTGTCAAAGAAGGCCCACCGGGCCTTCTTTGACAGTCTGAGCTGCCGCAAAATGCCTTGCATTTTGCGGCAGCCTTTTTTTATCGCAGCTCGTACAGCACCAGTCCGCCGCGGCGCTCAACGCCCGTGTTCCAGAGCCCCGCCAGGCTGACCCAGCGCTTTTCGCTGTAGGTGACGGTCTGCACCAGGCAGTCCGGTGCGTCGGTGTCCAGTCCCGCCAGCATGAACCAGTGCCACTCGTAGTCCTCGAACGCCGGATTCTGATGGTTCAGGATCAGGCACGGCACGGGCAGCCCCCGGCGCAGGGACGCCTCAATCGCGGCCTGCGCCTGCTCCGCGCCGGCGCTGCCGGGCAGCTCCGTCATCGAAACGCCCGCGGCGCCCCGATCGAGCAGATACTGGGAAAAGCCGTCCATGTACATCTGCGCCTTGTGGATGCCCTGCCAGCGCGGGTGGAGATACGGCTTCATGAGATTGGAAAACGCGATGTAATCCGCCCTGGTGAGGTGCGCGGCGTCGAAGGGATAGGCTTGCGTCAGGCCGAACTGCCGGGCGAAAAACAGGCAGCTGTCGCACGCGCAGACCGCACCGCAGCCGCCCAGCTTCATCATCCGGTCGGTAAACCAGTCCTGATTTCCGCCCGGGCTGTCGTCCACCATCGGATAGTCCAGCTCCTGTCTCATTGCGCGCACCTCCTTTCTGCGTTGGAAATCGGCCTGCCGCAAAATGCTGCGCATTTTGCGGCAGGCCCTCTGTCATTGTGCCATTCTGAACATATGCGGCTTGCGCAGCCGGATTTACGCCTTTTTGAGCGTGCCGTCGAACTCGGTCTCGATCTGCGCGTCGGGCTTTTTCGTGCACAGCGAGACGACGACGATCACCAGGCTGGAGATGACGAACGCGGGCAGCAGCTCATAGATGCCCCAGACGCCGCCGAGCTTGGAGATCCAGAAGTTCCACACGAACACCATCACGCCGCCGGAGACCATGCCCGCGATTGCGCCGGCATAGGTCGTGCGCTTCCAGAAGAGGGAAAACAGCATGAGCGGTCCGAACGCCGCGCCGAAGCCGGCCCAGGCGAAGTCCACGATCGTGAAGATGACCTTGTTCTGCCCCACGGCCACAAAGACCGCGAAGATCGTGACAAGCACCAGCACGACGCGCGAGACGGTCATGACCTCCTTGTCGGAGGCCTTCTTGCGGATGAGGCCCTGCCAGACGTTTTTCGAGATGGCCGAGGCCGAGATGAGCAGGTACGAGTCGGACGAGCTGATGGCCGCGGCCAGGATGCCCGCGCACACGAGTCCCGCCAGCACGGGCGGGATGAGCTTCGTTGCCATGAGGATAAAGACGTTCTCCGTGTTGCCGGAGCCGTAGGTCATGTAGACGTCCGGGAACAGCACCCGGCCGATGACGCCGATGAACACGGCGCAGGAGAGCGAGATGACCACCCAGATCGTCGCCACGCGGCGCGAACGGGTCAGCTCATGCTCGGAGCGGATGCCCATGAAGCGCAGCAGCACCTGCGGCATGCCGAAGTAGCCGAGGCCCCAGGCCAGCGTGGAGACGATGGAGAGCAGCGTGTAGGGCGCCGCCGCGCCGAACTGCGCCGCGCCGTTCACGGCTTCGCCGGTCGGCGACGCGGAGAACAGCAGGCTCATAAAGCCCGGAATGGAACCCGCGTTGGCGAGCACCGCGTTCAGCCCGCCCGCCGCCGAGACGCCGAGCACCAGCACGGTGACGAGCGCGATAATCATGACGATGGCCTGCATAAAGTCCGACGCGCTCTCGGCCAGGAAGCCGCCTAAAAACGTATAGATGAGCACAAACGCCGCCGCGACGATGACCATGGTGTTGTAGTCCGCCCCGAACAGCTGGCTGAACAGCTTGCCGCACGCCACGAGGCAGCTCCCCGCGTAGGGCGTGAAGAAGACGATAATCATGACGGACGCGATGGTCATGAGGATCTTCTTCTTCTCATGGAAGCGGTTGGAGAAGAAGTCCGGAATCGTGATCGCGTCCACGGCCACGCTGTAGCGGCGCAGGCGCTTGGAGACGATCAGCCAGTTGAGATAGGTGCCGACGGCAAGGCCGATGGCCGTCCAGCTCGCGCTGGCAAGGCCCGACCAGTACGCCAGGCCCGGCAGACCCATCAGAAGCCAGCCCGACATATCGGACGCCTCGGCGCTGAACGCCGCGACCCAGGGGCCGAGCGACCGGCCGCCGAGGAAGTACGCCTCCGGATTGCGGTTGGCCCGCTTGGCGAAGTACAGGCCGATGCCGATCACGGCCAGCATGTAGATAATCATGGACAGCAGATGCGCAAGATGTTCCCCTGACATGTTCTCTCTCCTCCCGAATGTACAAAAAATACATGCTGGAATTGTAGCGTATCGGAAGTCAAATTGCAAGGGCAAACATACATAAATTTGAATAAATATGCGCTCCGCGCTTTGGGCGCTACTTCGCCGCGAGCGCGTTCGCCCGGGCAAATTTGCTCTTTTTCTCCTCGCGCAGGCCGTATTTCTCCGCGAGGCGGCGGGCGTAGGCGAGCATGGCGTCCTCGCTGCCGTCCAGCAGCTCCAGCTCCAGCTCGCACAGCTCGAGGCTCTTCCCGCCGCCGAAGAGGCGGCCAATGTCGCCGCAGAGCTCGCAGCGCGCGCCCTCCAGCTGCAGCACCGCCGCGATGCGCGTGAATTTGGCCGAGCAGATCGGCCCCGGCGTCTCGGCCCGCACGAGCGTCTCCAGCTCCTCCGGCGCGCCGAGGGCGACGAGCTTCGGAACCGCGTCCTCGAGATACGCCTCCCGGCACGACCATTCGCCGCGCGCGTAGCCCTCGCCCGGCGTCTTGACGGTGATGACGCTCTCGCCGCCCTCCGTGCGCAGCCGCAGCGTCCACTGCCGTTTTTGCAGCGCGCCGTCCGGCGTGTCGAAGTACGTCGTCTCCATGGGGATGTTGCGGTAATTCTCGGTCAGCCGCTCCCGCACCAGCGGGTCGCACAGCAGGCAGTCGAGCTTTTGCAGATCGTCCACCGCGTATTTGATTTCCAGTTCCGTGCCCATGCCGGTCCCTCCCGAATCATTTTTTACCATTGTACGGCCTTTCGCGCCGCAATGCAAGCGCGGACTGCGGGAAGGTTTCCGCGCGAAAGTTTTCCCGTCCCATTTCCCGACCGATTCCGCCGCCGGCCGATGGTAAGATAAGGGAAACTGCACGAAGGAGCATGGGAGCATGAAAGAAAAGGCCGCCTTTCGGCGGAGCCTGCCGGAGCGGGCGCGCAGGCTGCGGCTGCTCGTTTCCCGGCAGCCGGCGCTGCTTGCGGCGGGAAACGCGGCGCTGGCGCTGGGCGGCGGGTTCGTCCTGGCCGGCGCGCCCCTGCTGGACAGGCCGCTGCCGCTGGCGCTGGCGCTGGCCGCGGCGCTGCCGTTCGGCATCCCGGCGGTCTGCGCGTATCTGGGCGCGGCGGCCGGCTACGCGCTGTTCTGGGGGCTGGACGCCGCGCTGGAGCCGGTCGCCGCGGGTTTTCTCATTCTGGCGGGCGGATGCCTGTTCCGGGACCTGCTTCCGGCGCAGCGGCGCTGGTTCATCCCCGCCTGCGCGGCGGGGCTTTATACGCTGGTCTGCCTGATCGGTCTGATGAAGACCCGCTTCGCGCCGGCCGAATGCGCCGTCTTTGCAGCCGGCGTGCTGCTGCTGGCCGCCGCCTGCCGGCAGTTCGGCGCGGCGCTGCGGGAAAAAAGCCGCGCGGGCCGGGCCGTGCTCGCCGTGTGCCTGCTCGCGGGCGCGTCGTCGGTCCCGCTCTACGGCGGGCTGCCGCTCTCCGCGGTGCTGGCGTCGGGCGCGGTGTTCCTGGCGCTGGCGGAGCCGTCGGCGATCGCCTGCGCGGCCGTGTGCGGGCTGACGCTCGATCTGACGTGGCGGTGCGAAACGTCCATGACGGCGCTGTTCTGCTTTGCGGCGCTGCTCGTCCCGCGCGTGAGGACTCCGTCGAGGGCGCTGCGCGCGGCGCTCTTTCTCGTCTGCGCGACCGCGGGCGTGCTGTGGGCCGGCGGCGCGCAGAGCGCGTTCCCGCTCGCCGTGATGGCGGGCGAGGCGCTCGCGCTGCTGCTGCCGCGCGGCGCGCTGTCCCGGCTGCTCCCGGAGACGGACGGGGGAGCCGGCGCGCGGCAGACCGCGCTGACCGGCGCCGCGGAGCTGCTCTCCGGCATGGGTCGGACGCTCGCGCAGGCGGGCGCGCAGGCGCCCGCGCCGCCGTCCGCCGCCGTGTTCGACAGCGCCGCGGAAAAGATCTGCCGCAGCTGCGGCAGCTGGAGCCTCTGCTGGGAGCGGTGCGCCGCGGAGACCTACCGCGCGCTCTCCGGCGCGTCGGGGCGCATCTTTGCAAGAGGCGCGATCGCGCAGGAGGATCTGCCGGAGGACTTTCTCGCGCGCTGCTGCCACATCGGCGGCTTTCTCACCGCCGTGAACGAGGAGCTGGACAACCAGCTCGCGCGGCGGCAGTACCAGAGCCGCCTGCACGAGACGCTGGCCGTCGCGGCCGACCAGTACAGCTTTCTCGCGCGGCTGCTGGAGCGGCTCGCGCAGGAGCCGGACGCGGCGCCGACGGTGAAGCCGGCGTATCTGCCCGATTTCGGCTGCCGCGCGAGAGGCGTGCGCGGCAGCACGGTCTCCGGCGACCGCGGGAGCTGCTTCACCGCGGGCGAGTGGTATTACGTGCTGCTGTGCGACGGCATGGGCACCGGCCCCGGCGCCGGCGAGGAGAGCGCCGCGGCGGTGTCGCTGCTGACGGGTCTCATCCGCACGGGCTTCGACGCGCAGGACGCGCTGCAGATGCTCAACGGGCTCGACGTGCTCGCGGGCTTCGGCTTTGCGACCGTCGATCTGCTGCAGGTGAGCCTCGTGACGGGCGAGGGGTATCTGCACAAGTGGGGCGCGGCGCCGTCGTATCTCCGCACCGCCCGGCGCACGCAGAAGCTCGGCAGCGCGGCGCCGCCTCCCGGCCTCGGCGCGGCGCGCAGGCCGGAGTGCATCCGGCTTTCGCTGGCGGACGGCGAGCTGCTGGCGCTGATGACGGACGGCGCGGCGGGGCCGGAGGCCGAGCGGTTCATCCGCACCTACACCGGCCTCTCGCCCCGGGAGCTGGCCGCCGGCATCGTCGCGAGCGCGAAGGAGGGCGCGCCGGACGACCGCACCGCGGCCGCGCTGTGCCTGCGCCCCGTCGGCCGCTGAGCCGCGCGGGATGGACTTTTGCGCGCGCGTGTGCTATAATCGGCTCATATTTTGGGAAGGAAGTACCCAGTATGGCCGGAAAAAAACCGAAGCCCGGAAAAAAAGCGAAAAAAGACCGCTCCGTTCTGATGCTCTGCATCTTCGGCGCGGCGATCGTGCTGATGCTCGTATGGCTCGGCCTGTCCAACGCGGGGCTTCTGAAGCATCTGGGCGGCAAAAAGCTCGCGTTTTCCACGGACGGCCTCACCGAATACCAGAAGGTGAGCTGCTACGACGCGGTGGACGCCTACTACGGCTACTCGTCCTATCTGAAGGACGCGGACGGCGGGAAGGTCCGGCTGGACTACGACAAGAACGGCGTTCTGTCCCTCGCGACGGTCTACAACGCGCAGGGCGACGCGGCGCGCATCCTCTCGGCCACAAACGGGGAGATCACCTCGGTCACGGAGAACGCATACGAATACGACGCGCACGGCAGTATGACGCGCTATGTATCCACCTACGGGCGCGTGGACAGCGGCTATGTGACCTATGACGAGCCCGGCTCGCCTGTGACGTACGCGTACGCCTACGACGACAGCGGCCATATGACGCAGAAAACGCGCACCGCCGGCTCCGCCTCGGCCGTGACGACCTACCGGAACACCTACGACGCCGGCGCGCTCAGCCTGTCCGAGGCATACGACGAATCGGGCGCGCTGACGGGAAAGACGGCGTACCGGCCGGACGGCACGAAAAAGTCCGTGGAAACCTATTCCGGCGGCCAGCTCACGGAGCAGGAGCAGTTCGACGAGCACGGCAATATGACGCGGCACCTGTTCTATGAGGACGGCGTGCAGCAGCTCGGCGACGGCAGCATCTTCACCTACGACTACAATTCCGACGGCTCCATCTCCGTCAAATACGACGCGACCGACGATTCGTCCAGCTACAATTATTACTACGTCTACGAATACCCCGCGCAATAAACGTTCCCTCCGCAGATACCCAGGGCTGTGAAGAACAGGAGCCGCCCGCTCCCGTCTCTCCGCAGCCCCTTTTTCGCTTCAAAATCCCCCGTCTGTCATTCTGAGGCGCGACGGCGGCGGAGGGGATAAAAAGGCCCCCGGCCGATGGCCGGGGGAAAAGGATGTGGGATTTGGCGGGCACAAAGCCGGGTCGCCGGGGATGCGCCGTGCTCGTATTGGATAAGCTGTGCTTCGATTTTACCGCCGGCGCGGGGAAAAGTCTGTCGGAACGGGGCGAGGCGGAAAAATTTTCTGCGCGGGACGCGCGCGCTTGCAAACGGCCTGCGGGGCTGGTATAATCAGGCGTATTGCAAAAAGGAGATGATCGCCGTGGAATTTGAAGCGGGCAGCTTTGACGTCGCCGTGATCGGGGCCGGGCACGCCGGAATCGAAGCGGGACTGGCCTGCGCGCGCCTGGGGCTCAGGACGGCGGTTTTCACAATCAATCTCGACGCGGTGGGCAACATGCCCTGCAATCCGGCCATCGGCGGCACCGGCAAGGGCCATCTCGTGCGCGAGCTGGACGCGCTGGGCGGCGAGATGGCCAGGGCCGCCGACCGCTGCTGCATCCAGTACCGGATGCTCAACCGCGGCAAGGGCCCGGCCGTCTACTCCCTGCGCGCGCAGGCCGACCGCCGGAAATATCAGGAGGATATGAAGCACACGCTCGAGCGGCAGGAGAATCTGCGGCTGATGCAGGCCATGGTCACGAAGATCGGCCTCACGGACGGCCGCGTCAGCTCCGTCACGACCCGGCTCGGGGCCGTGTACCGCGTGCGGGCCGCCGTGGTCGCCACGGGGACGTATCTGGACGCCCGCGTCATCACGGGCGACTGCGCGTATTCCTCCGGCCCGGACGGGATGCAGGCCGGCATCGGCCTGACCGAATGCCTTGCCGCGATGGGCCTGCGCATGCGCCGGTTCAAGACCGGCACGCCGCCGCGCGTCAACGCCCGCTCGGTCGATTTCTCCAAAATGGAGCTCCAGCCCGGCGATCCGGACCCGGAGCCGTTCTCCTTTTCCACCGGGACGCCGCCGGAGAACCGCGCGGTGTGCTATCTCACCTATACGAACGAGCAGACGCACGCGATCATCCGGGCGAACTTCTCGCGCAGCCCGCTCTTCAACGGCATGATCGACTCCGTCGGCCCGCGCTACTGCCCGTCGATCGAAACGAAGATCGACCGCTTTCCCGACAAGCTGCGCCACCAGCTCTTCGTCGAGCCGTGCGGGCTGGGGACGGACGAGCTGTATCTGCAGGGCCTGTCCTCGAGCCTGCCGCTGGACGTGCAGCTGGACATGATGCATACGATCGCGGGCCTGGAGCACGCGGAGATGATGCGCCCGGCCTACGCGATCGAGTACGACTGCGTCGATCCCACGGAGCTGCTGCCGACGCTCGAGAGCAAAAAAATCCCCGGCCTCTACGGGGCCGGGCAGTTTAACGGCTCGAGCGGCTACGAGGAGGCCGCCGCGCAGGGCTTTGTCGCCGGCGTGAACGCCGCGCTGAAGATTCTCGGCCGCGAGCCGATGATCCTCCGGCGCAGTGACGGCTACATCGGCACGCTCGTGGACGACCTCGTGACGAAGGGCACGAACGAGCCGTACCGCATCATGACCTCGCGCTCGGAATACCGGCTTCTGCACCGGCAGGACAACGCCGACCGCAGGCTCAGCGCCATCGGCCGCCGCGTCGGACTCGTGAGCGAGGAAACGTACCGGCAGGTCGAGGAGAAATACGGGCGCGTGGACGCGGAGCTCAAGCGCCTCGAGACGGTCGGCGTGCCCGCGGGAGAGGCGCTGGACGCGCTGCTGCTGGCGCACGGCACGACGCCCGTGTCCGGCTCGGCCCGCCTGTCCGATCTCATCCGCCGCCCGCAGCTGTCCTACGACGAGCTGGCCCCCTTTGACCCCGCGCGGCCCGCGCTTGCGAAGGCCGAGCGCGAGGCGGTGGAGATCGAGCTCAAATACGCGGGCTATCTCCGCCGGCAGGAAAAGCAGGTCGCGGAATTCCGGCGCGAGGAGTCGCGCCTGCTGCCCCCGGACATCGACTATCTGGCCATCACCGGCCTGCGCGTCGAGGCGCGGCAGAAGCTGCAGCAGATCCGCCCCGTCTCGGTCGGCCAGGCCGCCCGCGTCTCCGGCGTCTCCCCGAGCGACATCGCCGTGCTGCTCATCTGGCTGGGCCAGCACGGCTGAGAAGGCGTCCGTCCCGCGCATACCGGAACCGTCTGTTATTTTGTCATTCTGAGCGCAGCGAAAAATCTGCCCCCATATCCGGGGAACAGATTCTTCGCTGCTTTTTCATCGGGCGGACGGGCCGGCGGCCCGTCAGAAGATCAGAATCGGCGTGCCGACGTCGATGTTGTCGAAGATCAGCTTCATGGCGGCCTCGGGCGTGTTGACGCAGCCGTGGGAGCCGCCGTAGAGGTAGTAATCCTTGCCGAAGTTGGTGCGCCAGGAGGCGTCGTGCAGGCCGTAGGCGTCGAAAATGCCGACCCAGTATTTGACGAACACGGTGAAGTCCGGCCCGGTGAGCCAGGCGTTCGTCTCCTTGTTGCGCGCGTGGTAGAAGCCGCGCGGCGTGTTGTGGCCGTCGACCTTGCCCGTGACGACGTCGGTGCTGACGATCAGCGCGCCGTTTTTGTAAAAGGTCATCCGCTGGTTTTTCACGTCCACCTCGACGTAGGTGTTTTCAATGGCGAAGGGGTCGCCGTTCCGGTCGGTGCAGGAGAACGGCGCGTCCACCGCCTCGCCGCTGAGGCTGAGCAGCCGCGACAGAAGCGTCCGGCGCAGGGCCGCGGCGTCGAGCGTGTAGCTGCAGGGCAGAAAGTCGATGGGCACGTCGCCGCCCACGTAGGAATGGAAGATGTACGGCGTGTCCTGCGCGTTGCAGGTTTCGCTCCACGAGGCCAGCAGGCTGTCGAGCGCGGATTCGTCCGCGTGCAGCGCGCCGCCTTGGTCCACCGTCAGGTAGTCGGCGGCCGCGACGGTTTCGGTTTGGCCGCGCAGCGTGACGGGGATCGCCAGCCCGGCGGTGTCCTTCGCGAGCATCGCGGAAAAATCGAAGCCCGCGTTCGCCTCCGTGACCTGCGGGCGCACGTAGCAGTCGCAGCTCGTGAGCTCGAACGTGAGCGCGGCCGGCGTGCCGGCGGACACGCTCTGCCCCTCGAGACTCCGGCGCAGCGCGGTGCTCACCGCGGCGCGGTCCAGCTCGGTGCCGGGCTCCTCTGCCCGGATGTGGTAGGCGGCGTTTTCAAAATACGCCTCCGCGCTTTTCGCGGCATGGCGCGGTACGCTGTCGAGGTCGGCGAAGACGGCGCTGTCGTCATAGCCCTGCAGCGGGAGCTCCAACGACTTCACGTCGGCGTGCGTCCCGCGCGCCCAGGTGAGCTGCTGCAGGACCGGCTGCCCGGAGAACGCCTCCGGCGTCATGCGGTCGAGCGCGCTGTACTGCCTGTCGAGCGCGGCGCGGGCCGCGTCCAGCAGCCCCAGGTCGGCCAGCGTGTAGCTCCCCACCGTCTTGCCGCCCTCCGTGACGGCCACGGTGCTCTGCGCGAGGCTCTGCTCCATTTTGGCGCAGCGCGCGCAGACGTCACGCTGCGCCGCCTGCGCGGCGCGCAGACAATAAAATAAATAGCCGGCCGCGGCCAGAGCCAGCAGCACGACTGTGATCGGAACCCAGATCAGCCAGCGCGATTTCTTCATTCCCGTCCTCCACGCGATTCGTATCTTCATTATACCAATATTCGACAGAATTGCAACCAAAAGGAAGGACGGGCCGCAAATAAACCGGGGCTGCCGCAAAATGCCATGCACCTTGCGGCAGCCCCGGACGTTTTCAGGTTTTACGGACGAACCGCTCGCCGCACTTGGGGCAGCGGATGCTGATCTTGCCCTTGCCGCGCGGAACGCGGACGGTCTGGCGGCACTTGGGGCAGCGGAAGTAGCGGTATTCCTTGTCGGTCAGGTGCGAGAAAAAGTTGATAAACGCCGCGTTTTCACGCCGCCTGGCCTCCATGTTGCGGGAATACATGCGGAAGATGCTCCACAGGAGGGGAACGTAGGCCAGCACGGTGAACACGCTCAGCCAGGACGCCAGATATTTGCCGCCCAGCATGCCCAGCAGCAGGAACACGACGGCCAGCAGCAGCAGATACCGGTTTAATTTGTCCGAGCCGTACCGGCCGGAGAAGAAGCGCCGCAGCGCGTCGCCGATTTTTTGAAACATTGTCCATCACCCGTTCTTTTATTTGTATTTTATTATAGCTGTGCAGATACAAAATACAAGAAACCGGGGCAATTGTTCAAAGAAAGTTTACGGATTGCGGGGCTTCAGGGTCAGCACCGCGATGCCGGCCAGCACAAGCAGGACGCCGAGCGCGCTGCCGGCGGTCATGGCCTCATGGAAGGCCGTCACGCCCACGACGGTTGCGACGACCGGCTCCACGGACGCCAGAATGGCGGCGCGGCCCGTCTCCATGCCGGCCAGGCCGTGCGTGTACAGCAGGTACGCCAGAAACGCCGTGAGAAAGCCCATCAGCAGCACCCAGACCGGCAGGGAGGCGTCGGCCGCGAACGCCGCGCCGACGGCCGGCCAGTCGCACAAAAACGCGCAGCCGGCTGCGCAGAAGAGAAAGGTGTAGAACAGGATCGTCCACGAGTCGTAGCCCCTCTGCAGGGCGAAGCGGCCGAAAATCGAATAGAGCGCGTAGCCGAAGCCCGCGCCGAGGCCGAGCAGCAGGCCGCGCAGCGACAGACCGCCGCCCGTGCCGAGGCCGGAGACGAAGCAGCAGCCTGCGAACGTGAGCCCGAGCGCCAGCAGCTTGCGGCCGGTCAGACGCTCGCGGAAGAACAGCGCGCTCATCAGCATGACGAAGACCGGCGCGGTGTAGAGGAGCACGCCCATCACGGAAAGGCTGGCGACGGTCATGCCGGTAAAGTAGCAGTACGAGAAAAAGAGCAGGCTGCACAGCCCGGTCCCGGCGAAGCACCACAGGTCGCGCGGGCGCACGCGGAAGCTCCGGCGGCGCAGCAGCAGCATATACAGCCCCACGAACGCCAGCCCCACGGTGATGCGCAGCTGCACCACCTCGAGCGCGTACAGCCCCGCCGCGTTGAGATGCCGCACGAACAGGCCGATGCAGCCCCACAAAACCGCCGCCAGCAGGACCGACGCGGCGGAGAGCCGCCCGTCCGCGGCATTTGCATTCTGATTCGACAAAATCTGCACTTCCAGTCAAAAAAAACAGGCGGCCGCTTTCGGATCAGCCCCGCCGCCTGTTTTCCAAATCGCAAAGGGAAAAGCCCCCGTCCGGGGGAGCTGGCCGCCTACACGCGGCAGCCGGTCGCGACGGCCTTGGCCACCGGCGCGCCGTCCTCGCCGCTGACGAGGATCTCAAACACGCAGGTGCGGCGGCCGGCCTTGAGGCAGCTCGTCTCGGCGGTGAGCAGCGCGCCCCGCGCGGGCGCGAGAAACTGGATCTGGCTCGAGAGCGTGACCGTCGGCGTCTCCATGCCCGGCCCGTTCGCGGCCACGGCAAAGGCGAAGTCGGCCAGGGTGAAGATGGCCCCGCCCATGACCTGCCCGTTGGCGTTTTTGTGCTGCGGCCCCAGGACCAGGTGGCAGCGGGCGTAATTCTCCCGCGCCTCGTCCAGCACCGCGCCGGTTGTTTTTGTGGCGTAGGCGTCGCCGGAAAACAGCGCCGCCGCTCTGCCGGTCAGTTCGTCCATCATGTCTCCTTACAGCTCCAGCTGCTTTGCCGCGTATTCGTAGGCCAGCTTGTAGTCCTCGCGCTCGTGGTAGCACTGCTCGAGGCAGCGGTACAGCTCGCGGCGCAGCAGTTTGGGCAGATCCGGCAGCTCCTCCGCCTGGCGCAGATACAGCGCCGCGTTCTCAAGCTGCTCCTTGCGCAGGGCGATGCGGCCGCGCAGCACGAGATATTCCGCCCGGCTCTCGTCCGGCAGCTCGGCGATCGACCAGATCTCCCGCTCGGCCGCCTGGATGTGCTCCTGCCCGAGCGCGTACCGGGCCATGAGCAGGTGGTAGCCGACGGCGGTCTGCAGGCGCTGGTACTGCTCCTTGTACGCGCCCACGGCCTCGTCGGCCCCGTCGCGGCGCAGGCAGCAGCACCGGGCCTCGACCGCCGCCGCGCGGATCTGCAGCGTGGGCTGGGCGTAGAGGCTGCGCCGGTTCCAGCCGAGCGCCTGGCGGGCCAGACGCAGCGCGTCGTCCGTGCGCTCGTCCGCGAGCGCCTGCTCGGAAAGCTGCGCGGCGGCCAGCGAGAGGATCAGAAGCTCCTCGTCGCCCGCGGTTTTTTCCGCCGGCGCGAGCAGCCGCAGGCAGGCGTCGTACTCGCCGCCGCGCAGCATGGCCCGCGCCCGCGTGAGCCGGTCGAGCTCGCTCGACTGCTGGTCGTCGGACAGCAGCCAGCCCGCGCCGACGCCCAGCGCGGCGGCCAGGTACTCGAGCGTCCGCACGGACGGCGACGCCTGGTCGTTTTCGATCTGCGAGAGCATGTTGCGCGTGATGCAGCCGCCCGCGGCCTGGCTCTGCGTGAGCCCGCGCGCGAGCCGGGCCTGGCGCAGCTTCTGTCCGAGCGTCATGGCTCCGCCTCCGGGTCAAACCGCTCGAAGATGGGGATACAGCCCGCCTGCTCGGCGGCCAGCAGGTCTTTTTTCGAGCGGATCGTCCACGACGCCTCCTGCACGTCCCAGTCGCGCAGGCAGCTGCGCACGAAGAGGCCGTCGCGGTCCTCGAACCGGCAGGCGATGAAGTCCGGCACCGTCAGAAAGTTCGTCAGCAGGTTCGTGAGCACGAACGCCTGGTACCACGGCAGGCCGGAGCGGTTTTTCATAAAATTCTGCGTGAGCTGGCCGCGGCAGATCTGCGGGCGCAGCTTTTTGAGATCGCGCACGGCGCGCGGGTCGAAGGACTCGATGCAGAAATCGCCCGTGTAGGCGTCCAGCCGCGCGCACACGGCCCGTGTGAGCGCGAGATGGTTGCCGCGCGCGGTTTTGAGCTCGATGATGAGCGGGGCCCTGCCCTCGAACAGCGGGAGCACCTCGTCGAAGAGCGGCACCGGCTCGCCGGTGCCCTCGAGCCGGTATTTCGCCAGCTCCCAGCGCGTCAGGTCCTCGATCTGCACGTCGGCCCCGGCGGTGCGCTTCAGGCTCGAGTCGTGCATCACGGCGAGTGTGCCGTCCTTCAGCAGGTGCACGTCCAGCTCCGCGCCGAAGCCGCGCGCGATGGCCCGCCGGAACGCGGGCAGGGAGTTTTCCGGGATCGCGGGCTTGTCGTGGAAGCCCCGGTGCGCGTAGCGGTACTTTTTGAGCGTCCGCCACGCCGGATGCCCCTTGCGACCCCGCACGGCCAGCGTCAGAAGCAGGTCGAGCGCCGCGAGGCCCAGAAGCACATACAGAAAGATCAACATTCCAATCAGTCCTCCATATCCTCAAAGGCCTCCAGCCCCTTCTTGGGCACGGCTCTGGCGTCGCCGTGGCGGACGAAGAGCATCGTGACGAAGGAGAGCGCGACGAACAGCGCCGCGTAGGGGAAGAGCACGCGGTAGTCGAGGTTCTGCATCAGCGTGCCCGCGAGGATGGGCGTCACGACCTGCGCGGCCATGGAGGCGGTGTAGTAGTAACCCGTGAACTTGCCGATGTCCGAGCCGCGGCACATCTCCACGACCATCGGCAGGCTGTTGACGTTGATGGCCGCCCACGCCACGCCCACGAGGGCGAAGACGACGAACATGATCGCGTTGATCGCATGGAACGCCGTCGTGAGGAAATACCCCGCCGCGAAGCAGCAGGTCAAAAGCACGATGCCGCCCAGAATGGTGCGGCGGCGGCCGAGCTTCGAGGCGATCGCGCCGATCGGGATGTACGAGACGATCGCGCCCGCCGTGGCGATCAGCAGGCACGTCGAGGCCCCGCCGAGGCCCTGGCCCATGACGGCGTCCACATAGGTCGTAAACCAGGTGGTGACGCCGTTGTAGCCGATGAACCACAGCGCGATGGAGGCCAGCAGGAAGCCCAGGCTCTTTTTGACCGGCGCGGGCAGCACCTCGCGGCCCGACGCATCCTGGGAGGCGAGATTCCACTCGGGGTGCTTTTTTTCGAGCGCCTGATTCTCCTGCGTGAGCTTCGGCTCCCGGACGGTCAGCAGCAGGATGCCCACGGAGACGAACATGATGGCCGACACGACGAGAAACAGCGGCTGGTAGTTCACATGGCTGAGCCCCTCGACCTTCGCGTTCGGGTAGAGCGCGGCCGCGACGCCGAGATAGAGGATGCCGCCCACCGCGCCCATGAGGTTGATGACCGCGTTCGCGCGCGAGCGCAGGGGCTTGGGCGTCACGTCGGGCATGAGCGCGACGGCGGGGCTGCGGTAGACGCCCATTGAAATGAGCAGCAGCCCGAGCACGACGACGAACGAGACAAGCTTGAACGTGCTCGCGCCGGCCGCGTAGCTGTTGTCGAGCAGCGGCAGCAGGTTCATCAGGATGATCGCGCAGCCGGTGCCGAAGAGGATGAACGGCATCCGCTTGCCCAGCTTCGCGTGCGAGCGGTCGGAGAGCGACCCGAACAGCGGCAGCAGAAACAGCGCCAACACGTTGTCCGCCGCCATGATCGCGCCGGAGAACGTCTTGTTCATGTGGAAGGTCTTCGTGAGGATGAGGGGCACCACGCTGTCGTACATCTGCCAGAACGAGCAGATCGACAGAAAGGCCAGACCGACGAGAATCGTGCGCTTATAGCTCAGCTTCATGTTTCCGTCTCCTTCAGCATTGTATTGAGGACCGCGCGGATGCCGGGAAAAATCCAGGTGGGCTGGACGCCGTATTTTGCGATGTCGGCCTCGACGCCCTCGCCGGAGAGGACGAACACGGTGTCGATGCCCGCGTTGACGCCGCAGGCGATGTCGGTATAGATCCGGTCGCCGATCAGGCACGTCTCGTCCCTGGAGCAGCCGTATTTCTCCATCGCGAGCAGGGCCATCGCGGGCTGCGGCTTGCCGATGACGGTCTGCGGCTCGCGGCCGGTCGCGGTTTTGAGCATCGCGATCACGCTGCCGCAGTCGGGCGCGTAGCCGTACCAGGTGGGGCAGACGAGGTCGGGGTGCGTGGCGAGGTACGGCACGCCGCGGCCGAGCAGGATGCAGCAGTCCTCGAGCTTGCGGTAGGTGAGCTCGGTGTCGTAGCCCAGAAGCAGCGCGGTCGCGTCGTCCGTGCCGTCGGCCACGCGCAGGCCCGCCGCGCGGAGCTGGCGCTTGAGCGACTCGGTGCCGCAGACGTAGTACGTCTCGTCCGGGGCCGTCTTTCGCAGGTGGATCGCCGCCGCGTCGGCCGAGGTGAGAAAGTCCTCCGCCGCCGTGTCGATGCCGAGCCGCCGCATCTTGGCGATGTAGCTGTCGGTGCCGCGGGAGGAGTTGTTCGTGAGGAACAGGTACCGCCCGCCCGTCTCGCGGACGCGGCGCAGAAAGTCCAGCGTGCCGTCGAAGAGCGTCTCGCTCAGATAGATCGTGCCGTCCATGTCGAGCAGGAACAGGCGCTTGCGGGACAGACGGAGCATGGCGTCGCCTCCTTGCGCATTTTTTTCATTATACCTCCGGCGGGAGGATTTGACAAGCGCGGCGGAAAACCGTAGAATGGAGTGAAAAACGAAGGCGCGGCGATTCCGTCTCTTCCCGCGCCGCCCCTTGCTTCCGCCATCTTTTTTACAGAAAGGACGCCCAATGGAGCATCTGGACCCGAACATTCCCGCGCTGCTGGTGGCCTGGTACCGGCAGAACAGACGCGAGCTGCCGTGGCGGCGGGACCGGGAGCCGTACCACGTGTGGCTCTCGGAGATCATGCTGCAGCAGACGCGGGTGGAGGCGGCGCGGGCATACTACCTGCGCTTTCTCGCCGAGCTGCCCACCGTGCAGGCGCTGGCCGACTGCCCGCCAGACCGGCTTTCCAAGCTCTGGGAGGGGCTGGGCTACTACGCGCGGATGCGGAACCTGCAGAAGGCGGCGCGGCAGATCGCGGCGGCCGGGCGCTTCCCCGACACATATGCGGAGCTTCTCGCGCTGCCCGGCGTGGGGGCGTACACCGCGGGCGCGGTCGCGTCGATCTGCTTCGAGCAGCCTGCGCCCGCCGTGGACGGGAACGTGCTGCGCGTGCTCGCGCGCGTGACGGAGGACGCTTCCCCGGTCACGGACGCGCGCGTGAAAAAAGAATACGCCGCGCGCCTGGGCGAGATCTACCCCGCCGGGGCCTGCGGCGATTTTACGCAGAGTCTGATGGAGCTGGGCGCCGTCGTGTGCGTGCCGAACGGCCCGCCGCGGTGCGGGGAATGCCCGCTGCGCGCGCTCTGCCGCGCGTGCGCGGACGGCGTGCAGGAAAAGCTGCCGGTCCGGAGCCCCAAAAAGGCGCGCAGGACCGAGGAGAAGACCGTGCTGATCCTGCGCTGCGGGGACCGGCTGGCCGTGCGGAAGCGGCCCGACGAGGGGCTTCTCGCGGGGCTGTGGGAGCTGCCGAACGTGCCGGGAACGCTGGAGGCGCAGCAGGCGCTGGCGCTGGCCGAGGCCTGGGGCGCGGCGCCGCGCGAGCTTGTCCGCGCGAGCGACAAAACGCACGTCTTTACGCACCTGACGTGGAACCTGCGCGGCTACGAGCTTGTCTGCGCGCGCGAGGCGCCCGGTTTTCTGTGGGCGGACGCGGCGCGGCTGCGGCAGGACGTGGCCCTGCCCACCGCGTTCCGGATGTTCCTCGGCTATTCGTAGCTGACCGTCAGCGTTTTGCCGTCGGTCACGGCGAGGACGGGGGACTGCCGCGTGAGAAAGACCTCCGCGCCCGCGCTTTTCAGGGCCGCCAGCGTCTGGCTGTCCTCCGGCTCGTCGTCGGAGCTCGTGATGACGGCGTACGCGGGCTGGACGGCGCGCAGCAGCTGCGTCAGGCTCGCCTGCCAGTGGCCGTGGTACGGCACCTTCAAAAAGTCATAGCTGCCGGGGTTTTCACCGAGAAATTCGCGGATGCGGTCGTCCTCGGCGTCGCCCATGAACAAAAGGCGCGTCTGGCCGTAGCTCACGGACACGATGAGCGAGGAATTGTTGCTCGGGTCCACCGCGTAGTCGGCTTTCTGCGGCGGGCTGACCGAGAATACGGCCCCGCCGAGCGTCAGGCTGAGCGCCTCGCGCACGACCTGGGCGGTCAGTCCGGCGGCCGCCAGCGCCGCCGTATAGGCGGCGTACTCGTCCGAATCCTTGGGGCAGTCGCTGACCAGCACCTGGCCGACGGAGACGGACTTGAGCAGCTTGGCCGCTCCGCCGACGTGGTCCTTGTCGAAGTGCGTCAGGATGAGCGCGTCGAGCCGGGTGATGCCCTGCGCCGTCAAATAGGAGAGAATCGTCTTGCCGAAGCCGCTGTTGCCCGTATCGATGAGCACGGCGGCCGATTTCGTATACAGCAGCAGCGCGTCGGCCTTTCCCGCCTGGAAGCAGCGGACGCGCAGCTCGCCGTCGGCCGCCGGGACGGAGGCCGCGGCGGAGGAAGCGGCGGCGGAGGAGGCGGCCGGCTTTGCGGCGCAGCCGGTCAGCAGCAGCAGCGCGAAAAGCAGCGGAAGGAACGTCCTTTTCATAGCGTTTTTTCGTCGGCGGGGAAGCGCGTGCCGGTCTGGCGGCGGGCTTCGTCGAGTATTTCCATGGTCAGGATGCTGGCCTCGCTGCGGGCCGCCGGCTGCTCGCCGCGGGCGATGTACCCGCAGAATTCGCGCAGCTCGAACATCATGTTGTTGGGGAGCTTTTCGCGGTAGCCCAGCTCCTCCGGCCCGCCCAGGCGCGGCTGGAACCAGATGCGCCGGATGTGGTTGATGTCGTCGAGCAGGATGGCTCCGTCCTCGCCCAGCAGCGTCGTCGGGGCGATCTGGCGGGCAATCTTGGAGTAGACGGCCTCGGCGGTGAAGGTGGGGTAGCCCATGAGGACGATGCCGGAGGCCTCGAAGCCGCCCGGCAGCCTGACCGCGTGCGCCGACACCGTGTCCGGCTTCCCGAACAGCGTCACGATCGCGTGGACGCAGTAGCAGCCCATGTCCATGATCGCGGCGTTGGACAGGGCGGGATCGAAGGCGTTGATGCCCGTTTCGCCCGCGCGGATGCGGTCGTAGCGAGAGGAATACTGCGTGAATTCAAACGTCACGCGGCGCAGAGCGCCCACGCGCGGCAGCGCCGCGCGGATGACCGGCAGCGCGTCGTCGAACACCAGGCGCATGGCCTCGAGAAACACGACGCCGTGCTCCCGCGCGCAGGCCACGAGCGCGCGGACCTCCCGCGCATTGGACGTGACCGGCTTTTCGCAGAGCACGTGCTTGCCGTGCCGCAGCATCGCAAGCGCCTGCTCATAGTGGCAGCAGATGGGGCTGGCGATGTACACCGCGTCCGCGTCCGGGCTTTCGGCCAGCGCGTTCAGGTCGGTGAACACCCGGGAAAGCCCGTGCCGGGCGGCAAATTCCCGCCCGGTTTGCTCCCCGCGGGAATAGATCGCGACGGGCTTCAGCTCCGGCACCTGCTCCGCCGCCGCGAGCATCCAGTCCACCACAAAATTGCGCCCGATGATGGCGAGCCGAATCATGGCATTCTCCTTTTCAAAACGCGCCCCAGCACGGGCCGGAGGCGGACGAGCAGCAGATCGTACAGAAAGAACACGAGGTTGCCGCCGAGAATCAGACCCAGCAGCAGCCATTTTCCCGTCGCCGCAAATTCCGCGCGCAGCGCGTCCATGCGCAGAACCAGCAGCAGAAAGCCGTAGACCGCGCAGACGGCGGCGTTAAAAAGAAGCAGCTTGCACGCGATGCGCGCAGGCCGTTTCTTTCTGTCCAGACGCGGCTTCAGGATGGGGTAGTAGCCGAGCGCGAGGAACAAAAACGCGGCTTCCTTGTCCGGACACAGCAGCAGCCCCAGAACCGCGACGGCGGCCCAGAGCGTGAGCGCCCACCGGGGGCCGCAGCGCTCGAGCGCCGGGACAAGCACGAGGCTCGCCAGCACGGGGCAGCAGAAGGTCGCGGCCGGGATGACGCCGCCGAGCAGCATGATCGCGGCGGCCAGCGCCGCGAGCACGCCGCACAGCGCCAGCCGCCGGGTATTCTCGTGCGTCATCTGGAATTGTTTTTGAGCAGATTGTACTTGATGTCCCAGAGCTTCTGCGACAGATCGACGTAGTAGGTGTGCGGGTTGTCGAACCGCTTGACCTCGTCCCAGAGGGTATCGACCTGCGCGCGGCAGTAGCTCTGGATGTCCCGCAGCGCCGGCAGCTCATAGACGAGCTCGCCGTTTTTGAAGATCGGCTGCAGGATCTCCTTCGCCGTGAAGTTGTAGACGGTCTTGCGCTTCCAGGTCGCGTCGGGGTCGAAGATCTCGAGGTTCTGCGCGCTGTCCACCGACTCGTCGTATACGCACAGATAGTCCGCGATGGCCTTGCCGGTGTCGTTGCCGAAGAAGCGGTAGAGCTTTTTGAAGTGCGGATTCGTGATCTTGCCGACGTTTTCGCTGATCTTGATTTTGGGGATGATCGTCCCGTTCGCGTCCTCGACGGCCGTGAGCTTGTACACGCCGCCGAACACCGGCTCGGAGCGCGCGGTGATGAGCCGCTCGCCGACGCCGAACATGTCGATCTGCGCGCCCTGCTGGATGAGGTCCTGGATGATGTATTCGTCGAGCGCGTTGGAGACGGAGATCTTGCAGCTCTGCCAGCCCGCGTCGTCGAGCATCTGACGCGCCTTCTTGGTGAGATAGGTCATGTCGCCGGAGTCGAGGCGGATGCCGCATTTAGTGATGCCGCGCGGCTTGAGCACCTCGTTGAACGCGCGGATGGCGTCGGGCACGCCGCTTTTGAGCGTGTTGTAGGTGTCGACGAGCAGAATCGCGTTGTCGGGGTAGATCTCGCAGTAGGCCTTGAAGGCGTCGTACTGCGTGTCGAACATCTGCACCCACGCGTGGGCCATGGTGCCGCCCGCGGGCACGCCGTAGAGCTGGTCGGACACGGTGCAGGCCGTGCCGGCGCAGCCGCCGATGTAGGCCGCGCGCGCGCCGAGAATCGCGCCGTCCGAGCCCTGCGCGCGGCGGGAGCCGAATTCCAGCACCGTCCTGCCCTGCGCCGCCCGCGTCACGCGGTTGGCCTTCGTGGCGATCAGGCTCTGGTGGTTGAGCGTCAGCAGCAGGAACGTCTCGACGAGCTGCGCCTGGATCGCGGGCGCGCGCACCGTCATGATCGGCTCGCGCGGGAAGATGGGCGTCCCCTCCGGCACGGCCCAAACGTCGCCCGTGAAGTGAAAGTCGCGCAGGTAATTCAAAAAGCCCTCGCTGAACTGATTGCGTCCGCGCAGGTATTCGATGTCCGCCTCGTCGAAGTGCAGATCCTGCAGATAGCGCACCGCCTGCTCGAGGCCCGCCGCGATGGCGAAGCCGCCGTTGTCCGGCACGTTGCGGAAAAAGACGTCGAAATAGGTGATGCGATCCTGAAATCCGCTCTCAAAATACCCGTTGCCCATGGTGAGCTCATAGAAGTCGCAGAGCATGGTGAGATTCAGCTTCCGGTTTGTTTTCAGCATGGCGAAAACCTCGCTTTTTTCGTGTTTGGGGATAGTATAGCACAAAAACGGTAAAATTGCACCAAAATGATATTCTCCCCGGCCCTCCGACGGAAGGCCCACCGGGCCTTCTTCAATAACCCGAAAAGCCGGCGGCCCGTACGGACCGCCGGCTTTTCGGTTGAAGGGATGAGCCAGAGGATTATTTGCGCGCCAGTGCCAGGGCTTTGGCAGCCTGGCCGGCGGAGGCAGCGTCTTCGGTGTAGACGTCCGCGCCGATCTCGGTGGCGAACTCCTGCGTGATGGGCGCGCCGCCCACCATGATCTTGAAGCGGGACCGGGCCGGGGAGGCGTTGAGCGCCGCGACGGTCTCCTGCATGGCGGGCATGGTGGTGGTAAGCAGGGCGGAAACGCCGACGACCGTGACTTCCGGGTCGTTCTCGGCCGCTTCCACGAATTTTTCGACCGGTACGTCGATGCCGAGGTCCACGACCTCGTAGCCGGTGGATTCGATCATCATGATGACGAGGTTCTTGCCGATGTCGTGCAGGTCGCCGTTGACGGTGCCCATGACCATCTTGCCGATGCGGGTGCTGTTGTCGCCGGCCAGATGGGGCTTGAGGACCTCGACGCCCTTTTTCATGGCCTTGGCGGCCACGAGCATTTCGGGAACAAAGATTTCGTTGTTTTTGAATTTCTCGCCGACGACGGCCATGGCGTCGATCATGCCCTTGTTCAGGATGTCGATGGGCGCGTCGCCCTCGTCAAGGCACTCCTGGACAAGCCCGGGAACGAGCTTGGACTTGCCGATTTCCACGGTATGGGCCAGTTCTTCGATTTTAGACATTTGTAAATCCCCCTACTTCTGTCTATTGGCTATATTCGCTCAATTGGTCTTGACCGGACCAAATTTGCCCTCGCGGTAGGCGCCGATATACTCCATGCAGTATTCGTCCATGCCCAGCATGGCCTCTGTGGCGTACATCATGCCCATCATGTCGCGGTTTGTCGGGTCCATGACGCCGCTGTCCATGCCGGCGTTCATGGCGAGCACCAAAAACGCCTGGTTGAGCAGCTTGCGCACGGGAAGGTTATAGGAGATGTTGCTGACCGCGCCGGTCACGTGGATGTCGGGATACTGCGACTTGACCTCCCGGATGACGCTGGTCACCATCTCGATGCCGTCCTCCGAGGTGCAGAGCATCTCCACAAGCGGGTCGATGTGCAGGCGGCTGGGCGCGATGTGGTATTCCTTTGCCTTTTCCATGAGCTGGCCGAACACCGTCAGGCGCTCCTCTGCGGAGGCCGGGATGCCCTTTGCACAGAGCAGCGCGATGCACTGCCACTTCGTATCGGCGATCGCCGGGAACACGATCTCGATTTTGCTGCCCTCCATGGAGACGGAATTGATGAGGCCGGGGCGCTTGCAGAACGGCATGGCCGCGACGCAGGACGCCGGGTTCGGGCTGTCGATGCAGATGGGCGTGTCGGTGACCTCCTGCACGAGATCGATGAGCCAGTGCAGGGTCTCCACCTCGTTGTCCTTGACCGATGCGCAGACGTCGATAAAATCGGCGCCGGCGTCGGACTGGATCTTTGCCAGATGGCGGATCCACTCGCCGTCGCGCTCCGCGATGGCCTTGGCCACGGAGGGAATCGAGCCGTTGACTTTTTCGCCAATGATAATCATGGAACGAAAGCTCCTTTCGTATATTCTGCTGATTTTACAAAGTAACTATAGCACAGACTTGGCTGCGAAAAAAGCAATTAGAATTTGCACGGCCGAAAATTTAAGTTGCAGCCCTGTAACCGCGAGTTGTTTTTGCCGCGGCGCTGTGCTACACTGTGGGTGTGAAATCTGTACGCGGGGGGGAAACGCGGATGGAAATCCGGCAATTAAAGTATTTTCTCGCAGTTGCGGACCAGCGCAGCTTTGTCAACGCGGCAAACGTGCTCTTTATCTCGCGTCAGGCGGTCAGCAAGGCTGTCGCGCAGCTCGAAACGGAACTGGGGGTCGAGCTGTTCATGCGCGATTCAAACGGCGCGTTTCTGACGCCGGGCGGCGTCCTGTTTTACGACCGCATCCGGGCAAGCGTCATGGACTTCGAGCAGATCCGCGCGGAGATGCTCGACTACGGCGCGCGCTATCACCAGCGGGTGCGGCTGGCCTTTTCCATCGGCACGCTCTGCCTGTACGAGCAGGCGCTCGAGCGCTACCAGAAGGCGCAGGAGAACGTGGCCATCGAGTATTCCGAATACCCGGAGAACCGCTGCGCGCAGCTGCTGCAGGAGCGGCAGGCGGATCTGGCGGTCTGCACCGAGCCGCCGCAGGACAGCCTGCTCGTGGAGAGCAAGCTCGGCACGTCGCCCTACGGCGTCCTGTTTCTGGCGCAGAACGCGCCCGCCGCGGGGCAGATCAGCCTGCAGGCGCTGCGGCAGCTGCCGATGGGCTGGCTCTGCGACACGCCGATGCTGACGGAGGTCTGCGAGCGCGCGGGCGTCCGCCCGCGCTACACGGGCTGCGACTACTTCCGCCTGTTTCTGCTCGCGCGGGAGGGGAAGTGCGCGCTGCTGCTGCCGGAGCCGCTGGCAAAGCTCGCGGGGCCGGAGTTCCGGTTCGTGCCGCTGGAGGAGCCGATTCTGTGGCGGGTCTCCTGCGTGTATCTGCGGTCGCTGGAGAACAACGTTCTCTACCGGACCACGCTCGACGAGCTGCGGCTCCAGGTGCTCTGCAGGAAGGAGGATACGCCGTGACCAAGCTGGAAATTCTGGCGCAGGACATCGAGCTCGGCCACGCGCAGGCCGTCTGCAGGACGATCCGGGAGCTGCTGGGCGAGGGCGTCCCGCCCGACGACATCCTGCGCCTGGGCCTCATGCCGGGGCTGCAGACCGTGGGCGAGAAATTTGAGGCGCAGGAGTATTTCATACCCGAGATGCTGCGCGCCGCCCGGGCCTCGAAGCTCGGCACGGAGCTGCTGCGCGGCAGCCTTCCGCAGGGGGCCTCTGTCACCGGGAAAAAGATGGTGCTCGGGACTGTGCGCAACGACCTGCACGACATCGGCAAGAACCTGGTCGCCATGGCGGTCGAGGGCATGGGCATCGGCGTCGTCGATCTGGGGGTGGACGTGTCCGCGGAGCAGTTCGTCGCGGCCGCGGAGCGCGACCCGACGGTTGTGCTCGTGGGCGTTTCGGCGCTGCTGACCACCACGCTGCCCGCCATGGAGCAGACGGTGCGCGCGCTGCGGGCCTGCCGCGCGGCGGGACGCATCCGCATCTTTGTCGGCGGCGCGCCGGTGACACAGGAGCTGGCCGGGAAATACGGCGCGGACGTGTACACCGACAGCGCCTTCGAGGCCGCGCGCGCGGCGCGCAGGATCATTGACGAAATGGAGAGTACGCCTTATGCCGGAGTATAAGCTGACGATCCTGCCCGAGGGCAGAACGATCCGCGTGCCGGCCGGGCAGACGGTTCTGGAGGCGCTGCGCGGAGCGGAGCTGGCCCCCGACGCGCCCTGCGGCGGCCGCGGCGCCTGCGGAAAATGCGGCGTCCTGCTGGACGGCCGCGAGGTGCTGGCCTGCCAGACGGCGGTGGACCGCGACCTCACCATCACAAGAAAACCGGCCGCGCGCGCGGAGATCCTCACGCAGGCCGCCCGCGCGCAGACGCAGCCCGACGGAGAAAACCGGTATGCGCTGGCCTTCGACATCGGCACCACCACCGTGGTGGCGTACCTGCTCGACGGCGTGACCGGCGCGCTTCTGGCGGCGGACAGCGCGCTCAATCCGCAGACGGCCTTCGGCGCGGACGTCATCTCGCGCATCGAGTACGTGATGAAGCACGGGCCCGCCGAGATGCAGGGCGCCATACTGGGCGCCATGGCCGCGCTCACCCGGAAAACGGCCGAAGCGGCGGGAATCGCGCCGCAGGAGATCACGCTCGCGGCCGTCGTCGGCAATACGGCCATGCACCACCTGTTTCTCGGCATCGACCCGCGTCCGCTCACGGTGCCGCCGTACATGCCGCGCGTGTCCGAGGCGATGGTCGTGCCGGCGGAGGGCCTCGTGCCCATCGCGCCGGGCGCGGCGGTGCGCGTGCTGCCGAACATCGCGGGCTTCGTCGGGGCGGACACCGTCGGCTGCCTGCTCGCGGCGCGCTTCGACCGGATCCCCGGCACGGCGCTGCTCATCGACATCGGCACGAACGGCGAAATGGCGCTCACGGCGAACGGACGGCGCGCCGCCTGCTCGACGGCGGCCGGCCCCGCGTTCGAGGGCGCGAAGATTCGCTGCGGCATGCGCGGCGCGGCGGGCGCGATCGACCATGTGCGCGTCGAGGACGGGCGGCTCGTCTGCTCCGTCCTGGGCGGCGGGAAGGCGCGGGGACTCTGCGGCTCGGGCCTGCTGGACGCGGTAAACGCGCTGCTGGAGACCGGGATGCTGGCCCCCGGCGGGCGGCTGCTGGCCGGCGAGGGCGAAAAGGCCCGGTGGACAAAGACGGACGGGCTGGACGCGGTGATCCTGCAGGACGAGGTCGTGCTCACGCAGAAGGACATCCGCGAGGTGCAGCTGGCCAAGGCGGCGATCCGCGCGGGCATCGAGCTGCTGGCCAAACGGCTCGGCGCGGACGTGGAGAGCATCGAAACCGTGTACCTGGCCGGGGCGTTCGGCAATTACCTCTCGCCCGCCTCCGCCTGCGCCATCGGGATGATCCCGCCGTGCCTGCTTCCAAAGATCACGCCTGTCGGCAACGCGGCGGGCGAGGGCGCGCGGCTCGCCGCCCTGAGCGGGGCGGAATTCCGCTACGCCGGACGTCTGGCCGCCGGAACGGAGTTTCTGGAGCTGGCCTCCATGCCGGAATTTCAGGACTGCTATGTGGACTGCCTGGGCTTTGGCGAGGAGGAGGACGACGAATGAACGAGGAATATCTGCAGTGGGCGCGGGAGGCGGGCTTTACCGCCGCCGCGCCCCTGAACATGGCGGCGCTCGCGCCGCAGCCGGCCGTGCGCGCGATGTGCGCGTCCGACCGCTGCCACGCCTACGGCAAAAACTGGACCTGTCCGCCCGTGTGCGGGACGCTGGACGAATGCGCCGCGCGCATGGCGCGGTACGCGGACGGAATCCTGCTCCAGACGCAGGGGACGCTCGAGGATGAATTCGACTATCCCGGCATGCAGGCGCTGGAGAAGGCGCATCTGCAGGCGCTGCACCGCTTCGCCGACCGCCTGCGCGGACGGGAGCCGGACGCGCTGGTGCTCGGCGCGGGCGGCTGCCGCGTGTGCGAAACCTGCGCGTATCCCGACCCGTGCCGGTTTCCCGGCAGGGCCTGCTCGTCCATGGAGGGCTACGGCCTGGTGGTGAGCGACGTGTGCCGCGCAAGCGGCATTCCTTATTATTACGGCAGGGGCACGCTCTGCTATTCGGCGTGCTGCCTGTTTGGAAGGAGCGATGCAAAATGAAGCTGATGGGTCTGCAGAAGCTGACGCTGCTGGACTTTCCCGGAAAAATGGCCTGCACGGTCTTCACGGGCGGGTGCAATTTCCGCTGCCCGTTCTGCCACAACGCCTCGCTTGTCCTGCGCCCCGGCGAGGGCGCGGAGCTTCCCGAGGCGGAATTTTTTGCGTTTCTGCACAAAAGAACGGGCCTGCTCGACGGCGTGTGCGTGACGGGCGGCGAGCCGCTGCTGAACCCGGAGCTGCCGGAGTTTCTGGCGAAGATCCGCGAACTGGGCTACCTCGTCAAGCTCGACACGAACGGCTCGTTCCCCGACCGGCTCGGCGCGATCCTCGCCGCGGGGCTGGCGGACTACGTGGCAATGGACGTGAAGGCCGGGCGCGCGAACTACCGCGCCGCGGCGGGCTGCCCGGAGCTGGAGACGGAGCGGATCAGCCGGAGCATCCGCCTGCTGACGGGCGGGCAGACCGGCTATGAATTCCGCACGACCGTTGTGAAGGGCCTGCACACGCAGGCCGATTTTACGGACCTCGCCGCCTGGCTCGCGGGCGCGGAGCGGTACTTCCTGCAGGGCTTCGTGGACTCCGGAGACCTGATTGGCACGGGGTACGCGGCCTTTTCCCCCGCCGAAATGCGCGCCTTCCTCGCGATCGTTCAGCAGACGGTGCCCAACGCCGAGTTAAGGGGTATTTAACACGCAACCACAATATTTATGGTTTTGTACAAAAATTTTTCACTAGATATAGTGTTATTGCGTCTTGATTTGTACCTGCTTTCATGATAGGATAACTCTGCTGCAAAGAACCGGGAGCAGATTTGGAGGAGATTATCATGTATCAGGTTGTCAAGAGAGACGGAAAAATTGTGGATTTTGAGCTGTCCAAGATCGGCGCGGCGATCACCAAGGCCTTCGAGGCCCAGGGCGCGCCCTACAACAGGGACATCATCGATTTATTGAGTCTGAAGGTCACGGCGGACTATGCCGCCAAGGTGAAGAACGACCGGGTCAACGTGGAAGAGATCCAGGACAGCGTCGAGCGGGTGCTGGGCGACGCGGGCTACGCGGACGTGGCGAAGTGCTACATCCTCTACCGCCGCCAGCGCGAGAAGATCCGCAACATGAAGTCCACGATCCTCGACTACAAGGAGCTGGTGAACAACTACGTCCATATGAACGACTGGCGCGTCAAGGAGAATTCCACCGTCACGTATTCCGTCGGCGGCCTCATTCTCTCGAACTCCGGCGCGATCACGGCCAACTACTGGCTGGCCGAGATCTACGACGACGAGATCGCCAACGCGCACCGCAGCGCCGACATGCACCTGCACGATCTGTCGATGCTGACGGGCTACTGCGCGGGCTGGAGCCTGAAGCAGCTCATCCAGCAGGGTCTGGGCGGCGTGCCGGGCAAGATCACGTCGGCCCCCGCCAAGCATCTGGCGACGCTCTGCAACCAGATGGTCAACTTCCTCGGCATCATGCAGAACGAGTGGGCCGGCGCGCAGGCGTTCTCCTCGTTCGACACCTATCTGGCTCCGTTCGTCAAGTACGACCGGCTCGACTACGACCAGACGAAAAAGTGCATCGAATCGTTCATCTACGGCGTCAACACGCCGTCCCGCTGGGGCACGCAGGCCCCGTTCTCCAACATCACCCTCGACTGGACGGTGCCCGAGGACCTGGCCGAGCTGCCCGCCATCGTGGGCGGCAAGGAGATGCCCTTCCGCTACAAGGACTGCAAGCCAGAGATGGACATGGTCAACAAGGCGTTCATTGAGACGATGATCGAGGGCGACGCCAACGGCCGCGGCTTCCAGTACCCGATCCCCACCTACTCGATCACGAAGGACTTCGACTGGTCCGAGACCGAGAACAACAAGCTGCTGTTCGAGATGACCGCGAAATACGGCACGCCGTACTTCTCCAACTATGTCAACAGCGATATGCAGCCGAGCGACGTGCGCAGCATGTGCTGCCGCCTGCGCCTCGATCTGCGCGAGCTGCGCCGCAAGTCCGGCGGCTTCTTCGGCAGCGGCGAATCCACCGGCTCCATCGGCGTCGTGACGATCAACATGCCGCGCATCGCCTACCTGTCCAAGGACGAGGGCGAGTTCTACCGCCGCCTCGACCACATGATGGACCTGGCCGCGCGCAGCCTGAAGGTCAAGCGGACGATCATCACGCGCCTGCTCGACGAGGGCCTGTACCCCTACACCAAGCGCTACCTCGGCACGTTTGAAAACCACTTCTCCACGATCGGCCTGGTCGGCATGAACGAGGCCTGCCTCAACGCCAAGTGGATCGGCCGCGACCTCACGGACCCCGTGTCCGTCGCGTTCACCAAGCAGGTGCTCAACCACATGCGCGAGCGGCTGTCCGACTATCAGGAGCAGTACGGCGACCTCTACAACCTCGAGGCCACGCCGGCCGAGTCCACGGCCTACCGGCTCGCCAAGCACGACGTGCAGCGCTATCCCGACATCATCACCGCGGCGAAGGACGGCGGCGCGCCGTATTACACGAACTCGTCCCACCTGCCCGTGGGCTATACCGACGACATCTTCTCCGCCCTCGACGTGCAGGACGGCCTGCAGACGCTCTACACCTCCGGCACCGTGTTCCACGCCTTCGTGGGCGAGCGCCTGCCGAGCTGGAAGTCCGCCGCCGAGCTGGTGCGCAAGATCGCGGCGAATTACCGCCTGCCGTATTATACGATCTCCCCGACGTACTCCATCTGCCGCGACCACGGCTATCTCTCGGGCGAGCAGTACACCTGCCCCGAGTGCGGCCGCAAGACCGAGGTCTACAGCCGCATCACGGGCTATTACCGCCCCGTGCAGAACTGGAACGACGGCAAGGCCGAGGAATTCAAGGAGCGCAAGCTCTACAACATCGGCGCGTCCCGGCTGACGCACACCGGCGCGCTCGCGCAGGAGCAGCCCGCGGAGCAGAAGACGGACGCGGCCGACGGCCTGTATCTGTTCACCTCCAAGACCTGCCCCAACTGCCGCGCGGCGAAGAGCTATCTCGACAAGGCCGGCATCGACTACGAGCAGCTCGACGCGGAGGAAAACCGCGAGCTGGTCGAGCGCTACGGCGTGCGCCAGGCGCCGACGCTGGTGTCGGTCCAGGCGGGCGAGGCGCAGCTTGTCGCCAACGCGTCCAATATCAAGAAATTCGCGGAATCCGTCCGCGTATGACCGACATCATCGTCATCGGCGCGGGCTGCGCGGGCTTGAGCGCGGCCATCTATGCCGCCCGCGCCGGAAAATCCGTGCTCGTGCTGGAGCAGGAGGCCGTCGGCGGGCAGATCGCCTCGTCCCCCCGCGTCGAGAACTATCCCGGCATCCCCGCGATCTCCGGCCTGGAGTTTTCCGACCGCCTGCTCGCGCAGGCCGAGGCGCTCGGCGTGGAGCTGGACTATGTCCGCGCGACGGGGCTCCGTCCGGGCAGGACCATGGCGGTCCTGACCGAGGACGGCGAAAAGAGCTGCAAAAGCGTTGTGCTCGCCGCCGGCGCGAAGCACCGGGCGCTGGGCCTGCCGCGAGAGCGCGAGCTCGCCGGCCGCGGCGTCGGCTACTGCGCGGTCTGCGACGGCGCGTTCTACAAGGGCCGGGACGTCGCCGTTGTGGGCGGCGGCAGCGCGGCGCTGCAGAGCGCGGAATACCTTGCCGCTATTTGCCGGTCGGTGACGCTCATCCACCGCCGGAACGAATTCCGCGGCGAAGCGGCGCTGGCCGCGCGCGCGGCCGCGCTGCCGAACGTCCGCCTGGAGCTGGAGAGCGTTGTCACCGCGCTGCTGGGAGAGCCGGAGCTGACCGGCGTCACCGTCAAAAACCGCGCCTCCGGCGCGGAAAAGCAGCTCGCCGTCGCCGGCCTTTTCATCGCCGCCGGCCAGACGCCCGACACCGCCGCGTTCGAGACCGCCGTGCGGCTCGATGAAAGCGGCTACGTGCTGGCCTCGGAGGACTGCGCGACGAGCGCGCCCGGCGTGTTCGCCGCCGGCGACTGCCGCCGCAAGCCCGTGCGCCAGCTCACCACCGCCGCCGCCGACGGCGCCGTGGCCGCGCTGGCCGCCTGCGCCTGGGCGGACCGGGCCGCAGAGGGAGAGGCCAGATAAGCCTTCGCATCACAGCCCGCCGCATCCGCTCCGGGAAAGGCCGACGGCCTTTTTCCGAAGCGGCTGCGGCGGCTTTTTTTACCGCGCCAAACGCCGTCAGACGGGTTGCTTTTTCAGGGAAATTTTGCTATGATTGCATCACGGCTCTTTGGAAGAGGGGGACGAGCAGGTGTTTGGGAAAATCCTGTATGTGGAAATCGACGTCTTCGCGGCACTGGTGCTTTTGATCATCATGGACCACGGCAAGCGCCGGCTGAACCTGACGCAGAGCCTGTTCAAGAAGATTCTGGTCTCCGTCGTCTGCGTCCTGCTCGCCGACGCGGCCACGTGGGCGCTCAACGGCGCGACATTCCGGGGCGCGCGGACGCTGAACGTGATCGCCAACTACGCCTATTGGCTGGCCGGCGCCCTGCCGTGCTATCTGACGCTGCTGTACTGCATGTCGGTGGTCTACGGCAGACTGCTGAAGCTCTGGAGATGGATATTCCTGGTTCCGGTGGCGGCGGCGGTGGCGCTGCTGTGCCTGAACGTGCAAAACGGCTGGATCTTCACCGTCTCCGCGGACAACATCTACGCGCGCGGACCGTATTTCCTGCTCGTCGGCGCGATGCCGTTCATCCATCTGGCGGCCTCCGTCGTGATGACGGTGCACAAATACCTGCACGCGCAGTTTTACGAACGCAGGCTCTATATCATGCTGGCGTTCTTTATGGGCTTTACGATCCTCGGCTCCACGCTGCAAATCGCGGTATACGGGCTGGTCACGATCTGGATCTCCATCACGCTGGCGCTTCTGATGTGCTACGTCTATATCCAGAACGGCAGCCTTTCGACCGACCACCTGACCGGCCTCAACAACCGCGCCCGGTTCGACGCCTACTCGGCCTGGCTCTGGGAGCACCGGCGGGATTATACCGGCATCTGCCTGATGGTGCTGGACATCGACCGCTTCAAGAGCATCAACGACACCTACGGCCACGGCGAGGGCGACAGCGCGCTCAAGCTGGTCGCGGCGGCTTTGAAGGCCGCGATGGCCGACCGGCGCGGCTTTCTGGCGCGGATCGGCGGCGACGAGTTCGCAATCCTGCTCACAAACGCCGAGCCGGGCGACGACGAGATGTTCAGCGCGCACATCGAGCTGCTGCTGCAGGCCGGCAACGCGCGCGGCGGCAGGCCCTACACCGTCACGGCCAGCATCGGCGGCGCCTGGCTGCAGGAGAACGAGGAGTCCTTCCGCAGCTTCTTCGCCCGCGCCGACCGCGAAATGTACCGCCGCAAGAGCGGGCACCGGGGCTGACGCAGGGCGCTTGTTCGCCGGCGCGTCGAGCGCCGCAGACAGTCAAAGCCGTCATTCCGAAGCCGCCGGCCCGGCGGTCTTGGAATGACGGCTTTTTCAGCGCCGGGCGCCGAAAGACGTCCCGGAATGAATTTTTTCAGGCGGCCGCTAACCGGCGGCGCCGCCCTGCAGCAGGCGAAGGGCTTTGCGGGCGACAATCAGCTCCTCGTCGGTGTCCACCACGAAGATGCGCGCGCGCGAGCCTGCGAGCGAGATGTCGTCGCCGGGCTTCGCGCGGGCGTTTTTTTCCTCGTCCAGCGAAGCGCCGAGGAACGACAGGCCGTCCAGCGCCATGCGGCGCACCGCGGCGCTGTTGCAGCCGATGCCGCCGCCGAAGGTGATCGCGTCCAGCCCGCCCAGCGCGGCGGCGTAGGCGCCGATGTATTTTTTGACGCCGTAGGCGTAGGCGCGCACGGCCACGGCGGCGTCCGCGCTGCCCGCCTGCGCCGCCTTTTCCAGGTCGCGCAGGTCGTTGGACACGCCGCCGGACAGGCCGAGCAGCCCGCTTTTCGTCTCCAGCATCGTTTTGATCTCGCCGAGCGTCATGCCGCATTCCTCCGCGAGGTAGAACACGACGTACGGGTCGAGATCGCCGCAGCGGTTGTTCTGCAGCAGGCCGCACTGCAGGGACAGCCCCATGCTCGTGTCGACGCTCTTGCCGTTTTTGACCGCGCAGACGCTGCCGCTGCCGCCGAGATGGCAGGCGACGAGCCGGTATTCCCGCGTGCCCAGCCGCGCGGCCGTCCACTCGCTGAGGTATTCGAGCGACGCGCCGTGGAAGCCGTAGCGCCGGATCCCGTATTTTTTCGACACGTCCAGCGGGATGCCGTAGAGCGCGGCCTCGGGCGGCATCGTCTGGTGGAAGGCCGTCTCGAACGCGCCGATGAGCGGCGTCGAGGGCAGCAGCGCCCGGAACTGCCGGATGGCCGCGAGGTATGGCGGATTGTGCGCGGGCGCGACGCAGCTGAACGCCTCCATTTTGCAGAGCACGTCGTCCGTCAGATACTGCACGCCGCTCACGCCCTTCGCGTGCACCACCTTGAAGCCCACGCAGGATATGGCGGACAGGCTCTCGAGGCAGTCGTCCAGCAGCGCCCGCAGCATCCGTTCGATGGCCTCGCGGTGCGTCGGGAACGCGCCCGCCTCCTCCCATTTTTCGCCCGTCAGCAGGTTTTCGTGGTAAAACCGGCCCGTTCCGGCCCCGACGCGCTCCGCGCCGCCGCGCGCCAGCGCGGTCTCGCCCTCCGCCATCCGGAAGAGCCGGTATTTGAGCGAGGTGCTGCCCACGTTGCAGATGAGAATGTTCATATGGAAAGCGTCCTTCCGTGTTTTTCCCCATTATACCGGACGCCCGGCAAAAGCACAAGAGCTTTTCAGCGGCCCGCCGCGGGCAGAAACGCCGCCGTTCCCCGGCCTGACGGCCTTGGAATGGCGGCGCTTGTATCAGCGGTCTATTTCGCCGGCACCTTTTTGCGGCTGTCCAGCAGCCAGCGCACGGTGTCGGCCACGGTGGTCTTGAGGTCGCGCGGGCAGAAGCCCAGCTCGCGGGTGGCCTTGTCGTGCGAGAACAGACCGCCGTTTTCCAGCGTGTGCAGGGAATAGCGCGTGTACAGCGGCCGCTTGTGGAAGGTGCGGCCCGCCGACTCGATGATGGGCGCGGCGGCCTTCGCGAGCCACAGGGGCACGCAGGGCTTCCGGCGCCCGTGCGCCGCCAGGCGGATATAGCTGAACAGATCGCGGATCGAGCAGTAGCGGTTGGACAGGATATAGCTCTCGCCGGATACGCCCTTCGTGGCGGCAAGCAAACAGCCCATCGCCACGTCGCGCACGTCCACAAAGTCGTAGCCGCCGTCCACGCCCGCGGGCAGCCGGCCCGTGAGATAGTCGGACACCATCTGCACGAGGTAGTTCCGGCCCGAATCGTACGGCCCCAGGATGCCGGACGGCTGGACGATCACGGCGTTGAGCCCCTGCCGCGCGGCCTCGAGCACCGCCTCGGAGGCCTCCGCCTTCGTCTTGGCGTACGCGCCCTCGACGAGCGCGGGGGAGTAGGCGTCCACCTCGCGCATGGTCCCCTTGTCGGGCAGCTCCGGGATCGCGTGTACCGAGCTCACGTACACGAGCCGGCGGACATGGTGCTCGCGGCACGCGGCCAGCACGTTTTTGACGCCGTTCACGTTGACGTCGTAGAGCTTCGGGGGGATGGCCGACTCGATGCTGATGAGCCCGGCCAGATGGAACACGACCGTCTCGCAGTCCTCGGGGACGGTGAAAAAGGGCTCTAGCGTCTCACGCTTCGTCACGTCGCCCCGGTAGAATTCCACATTTTTGATGTCCGGGGCAGCCTCCTGCGGCAGAAGAAGACCCCGCACCTCGCCGTCCAGCGGCGTCAGAAGCCGCTGAAGCGCCGCCGCCAGATGCCCCGCCGCGCCCGTCACCAGATATACTGTCTTCATAGAGCCCGCCTCCTTGACAGCAAGCTTATTTTACAGTATTATTATATCAACACGGTGTCGGGTTTACAACCATCAGATGCGTTCAAAGCGCCGCGTTTGCGTCAAATGCGCGGCGCATGCCGGTTTCCCGACAGATTGAGAGGATTTGTGGATGGAAAATGAAAACCAACGGGTGCGCCTGACCAAAATGCTGCTCAAAAACCAGCTGCAGGCGCTGCTGCTTCAGAAGCCGATCGGCCGCGTCAGCGTCAAGGAGCTGTGCCAGGGCGCGGGCGTCAACCGCTCGACGTTTTACCAGCACTATGCCGACCCCTACGCGCTGCTGGGCGATCTGGAGGACGACATCATCTTCCGGACGGCCGAGTTCATCGGGCGCATCGGCCCGGAGAAGAGCGGGCGGCAGTACCTCGTGGCGCTCATGGCCTATGTGCGGGAGAACGCGCCGATCCTGTCCGTGCTGCTCTCGCCCGAGTCGGGCGGGGGCTTCCAGCGGCGGTTCATGCTCGTGGTGCTCCGCCGCCTGCGCGCGCTCGACCCCGCGCTCGTCGAATCCGAGCTCACGCCGTATTTCACGCAGTTTCTGCTGATGGGGAACATCGGCATCATCCTGCAGTGGATTCAGAACAAGTTTGACCTCCCGGACGAGCGCGTCGCAGAGATGATCTACAATCTCTCCGACACCCTCGTGAAAGCGGCGGCGGCGAACCGGCCGCGCTGACCGGGAGCGGCGCTCAGTCCTGCGCGCCGCCGTCGGCCGGCTTCTCGCGGAAGGTGAGAAAGCGCTGCGAGAGGTAGTTGAGGGCGACGAACAGGCACATGCCAAGCACCATGGCCACGTTGTCGGTCAGCGTCTGCGCGCAGCCGCGCATCAGCCAGCGGATGAGCGGGCGGGCCAGACCGTAGGCGACGAGGTAGCAGGCGGCGATGTTGACCGCGAATTTGAGAACGGTCATCCAGCTCCGGCTCTTGTTCCGGAAGGTGAAATATTTGTTGAGAAAATAGCTGAGGATGCTGCCGAAAAAGTAGTTCGAGGCCGACGAGAGCCAGTAGCTCAGGTGCAGAACGTTGTAGAAGACGAACATGATCCCCGTGCCGAAGAGCGTATTGACGACGCCGACGAGGATAAATTTGAGAAACGTCTTGTCGAAGATTTTTTTACACAGCGCCTTGATCTTTTCCATCCGAAGCCTCGCTGTCCAGAACCGTCCGCACGATGTAGATCGGGCGCTTCTTGCATTCCATATAGATTTTTCCGACGTATTCGCCAATGATGCCGAGGCCCAGCAGCTGCAGGCCGCCCAAAAACAGCAGCAGCACCACGATCGTGGCGTAGCCCGGCACGGCGATGCCGGCCGTGAGCTTCTGGACGATCACGACGATGAGGTACACGAACGCGGCGAACGCGCTCCCGGCGCCGCAGACCGTGACCGCGCGCAGGGGCGCGGTGGAGAAAGAGAGAATCCCGTCGAACGCGTAGCGGAAGAGCTTGCGCACCGACCACTTGGACTCTCCGCTCGTGCGGGCCTGCACCTCGTAGGGAATGTACCGGACCGAGAAGCCCACCCAGGCGAACAGCCCCTTGGAAAAGCGGTGGTACTCGCCCATTTCGAGGATCGCGTTGACCATCCGGCGGCTGAGCGTGCGGAAGTCGCTCGCGTTTTCGTGGAAGCGCACGTCGGACATGCGGTCGATCAGGCGGTAAAACCCGCGCTTCATGGCCGTCATCAGCCCGCCCTCGCGCCGCTTTTCCTGGTAGGCGACCACGCAGTCGCAGTCCGGCTCGTCCAGCAGAATGTCCATCATCTGCCGCACGACCTCGGGCCGCTGCTGCAGATCGGCGTCGATGAGCGACACGTAGTCGCCCGACGCGTTCCGCAGCCCCGCGTAGATCGCGGATTCCTTGCCGAAATTGCGCGAAAAGCTGACGACCTTCACCGGCATTTCATGCAGCGCTATAAGCTTCTGCAGCTCGCGGAACGTGCCGTCGGCGCTGCCGTCGTCGACGAATACAAATTCGCATGCGTAGGGCGCGGCGGCGAAGACCGCCTTCGCCGCGTCGTAAAAGGCGCGGACGTTGCCCTCCTCATTGTAGCAGGGGACGACCAGAGAGAGCTTCATTTGACACCGGTCCCTTCCACCGTATAGAGGTTCTGCGCCTCGTCGTACGACCAGTTGAATCCGAAATATTCCTGCAGCTTGTCCGCCGGGCAGTAGAGCAGCGTGTAGGTGTCGGAGAACGGCGGCAGGATCGTGAAATCGTCCGCGAGCTGCTGCTTCGAGCCGTCCTGCAGATAGACGTACAGCGCGCCGCTCTCAGTCGCCAGGAACGTTTTGCTGCCCAGCGTGAGCGTGTAGGTGTGGTTTTTCCACGACCATTCCGCGCTGCCGCCGACGGCCCGGAAGACGTACTCCACGGGGAACCAGAGGCCCGTTTTGTTCTGCAGCGTCGGGAACACGCAGACGTCGTCCCCGCCGCGGATGGAGCCGAGCGTCCAGTTTTTGCTTGTAAAGACGAGCTTCGTCTCCGGGGCCATGTGGTAATAGGCGCGGAAATTGTTGTAGAAGTAGCTGCCCTCGAAGGGCATCGTGAAGCGGTAGCGGGGATCGATGTCGATGTTGAAGTAACACACGCCCGTCGTGCGGCTCTGCTCCACGGAGGCGAGGTTCTCGTCCACGATCTTTTTGGAGGCGGTGTAGCCGCGCAGCGTCGGCACGTAAAAGACGGCGCAGACGGCCGCGAGCGCCAGCACCAGCCCCGCGCGCAGAGAAGCGGGCCGCCGGCCGCCGGCCGGCCAGAGGATCCGGCACAGAAGGCTCAGATCCGTGATGATGAGCGCCACGATGCCCGCGAAGGCGGTGCGCTCGCTGCCGAGCGTCGTGATGATGAGCGTCATCTGCGCGGCCAGCGAGGCCAGCAGCATGAGGCCCGTCTGCCAGTATTCCCGGCGCAGCAGGAACAAAACCGCGAGCGCGAGCAGGCTCGCGGCCGCCCAGACGCAGGCGGGCTTCGTGAGGCCCAAAAACCAGAAGGCGAGCTGCCCCGCCGCGAGCGCGAAGCCCGCGTACAGGCCCTTCGGGGCCTTCCGGTCGAAGACCGGCGTCAGGCCCGCGAGCACGCCGCCCGCCGCGAGAAGCACGACGGTGGAGGGGTATTTGACGACATAGATCATCGCGTCGAAGAACCGCGCGAGGAACACCGTCGGATGCAGGCAGCTGAGAATGCCGCCGTCCACGCCGCGGCCCACGCGCGCCCAGCTTCCGGGCGCGGCCAGGATCGTCAGAAAGCCGAGCAGGGCGAACAGCGGATAGCCCCAGCAGCGGTTTTTCGGCGTTTTGGCGAAGATCCGGCTCAAAATCGCGCAGCCCCACAGCGCCGCGAGCGACATGATGCCGCACTGTTCGGTGGACGCGCCCGCGAGCACCGCGAAGATCAGCCCGAACACATGGCCCGTTTTCGACTGCCTGTTATCATACCAGCGCCGCTGGAAGAACATGGCGAGCGACGTCATGAGCACGGGGAAGACGTAGTTGAAATACGCCGAGATCCACAGAAGCGTCATGCGCAGATAGCGCACGTCGCACGCCATCGTGACGAGCACGCCGAGCGCGGCGGCGGCGAGCACGCCCTCCGCCGGCAGCCTGTCGTTGAGCGCCTTCGCGCCGAACCAGTACAAAAGCGCCAGCAGCACGGGGCTGAGGAAGACGAACAGCTTCGTGTCGAACAGCAGCACCGTCGGCACGATGAGGTGCACGTAAAACCGCCCGTTCGTGCTCCGGTAGTGCTCGGCCATGTTGCGCAGAAAGCCGCGGATGCCGTTGTCGTAGAAGGTGCCGTACCAGTAGTCGTCGGAATAGACGGTGATTTTGGAATTTAAAACGGCCAGCAGCGCCATCGCGGCCAGCAGCAGCCCGGCCCACAGCCAGAGCTCCGGGCGGCGGCGCCTGTCCAATGAATCCTTCCGCAAAGAAAAGCCCTCTTTTCCATCTTCGATACCGGTATCCTACCACATCCCGCGGAATTTGTAAACCGCCGCCGGGGGCTGCTTTTGCCCGGCGGCGGTGGTATGCTGTAAAAAACAGCCCGGCCGCGAAGTCCGGGCGCGCCGGCGGAAAGAGCGGGATTTGAGAGAAAAAATGAGAAAAATTGGAGAAAGATATACAAAATGCGTTGAAATCAAAAAAATACCATGTTATGATATAAACTACCAAAAGTATGTCGGAACGTGTCGCGGGAAGCCGGGACGGCGCGCAGAAAACCCGGACGCCGGGCTGCAGAGAGGACGGAAGCATGGGAAAAGAAAAGCTGACTGTTCTGATCGTGGAGGATCAGCGGCTCAACCGCCAGATCCTCTCGGCGCTGCTCAGCCGCGACTATACGGTTCTGGAAGCCGAAAACGGCGCGGACGCGCTGGACGTGCTCGCCTGCCGCCCGGAGATCGCGGCGATCCTGCTGGACATCGTGATGCCGGTCATGGACGGGTACGAATTCCTCACGAGGCTCAAAAAGACGCCGGCCGCCGCGCTGCCGGTCATCGCCATTACGGCCGACAAGGACGACAGCTCGGAGCAGAAGGCGCTGACGCTCGGCGCGTGGGACTTCGTGTCCAAGCCGTATCAGCCCGCGACGCTGCTGACGCGGCTCAACAACGTCATCATCCGCAGCCAGTATTATCTGGTCAGCCAGATGAAGCACGCCTACGAGCACGACCCGCTGACCGACCTCTACAACCGCACCGCGTTTTTCGCCGGGACGAGAAGGCTTCTGGACGAGCACCCGGACGAGGCGTTCGCGCTGGTCCGGTTCGACATCGACCAGTTCCACACCTACAACTCCTTCTGGGGCGAGGACGAGGGCGACCGGCTGCTCCGCTTCATGGCGGACTGGCTTCGGCGCGTCGCGGTCATGTGCGGCGACTGCGTGTACGGGCGCATCAACGCGGACGTGTTCTGCATCTGCCTGCCGTACCAGAGGGAAAAGATCTGCCAGGGCGCGCAGAGAGGCTTTGCCGCGCTGTCGGACTACAGCCGGGAATACCGGCTCATCCCGTCCTTCGGGGTCTATGTGATCGCGGACCCGCACGAGTCGGTGCAGAAGATGTACGAGTTCGCGAGTCTGGCCGCGAAGGACCGCAAGGGCAACTACGTGGAGATCCTGTCCTGGTACAGCCCGGAGATGAGCCGGCGCGTGCTGGAAAACCAGTGGATTGTCAACGAGATGCAGGGCGCGCTGGACGCGGGGCAGTTCGAGGTCTATCTGCAGCCCAAGTACGACCTGCGCACCGAGCGGCCCTACGGCGCGGAGGCGCTGGTCCGCTGGCGCCACCCGGAGAAGGGCCTGATCTCCCCGGGCGCGTTTATCCCGGTCTTCGAGCAGAACGGCTTCATCGGCAAGCTGGACTATTTCATGTGGGAGCAGGCCTGCCGGCTGCTCCGAAAATGGCGCGAAGAGGGGCGGACCATGGGCCCGATCTCCGTCAACGTGTCCCGGATGAACATGTACAACCAGAACCTGACGGGCCTTTTGACGGGACTGGTGAAGAAATACGACATTCCGCCGCAGCTGCTGCAGCTGGAGGTGACGGAAAGCGCCTACATGCAGAACCCCGAGGTCATGGAGCGCGTGGTCGGCGAGCTGCAGGCGGCCGGCTTCGTCATCCTGATGGACGACTTCGGCAGCGGCTATTCCTCGCTGAACACCCTCAAGGACATCCATGTGGACATCCTGAAAATCGACATCAAGTTTCTCTCCGGCGACTCCGACCCCGTGCGGAGCCGGAGCATCCTGGCCTCCTCCATCCTTATGGCGGGCTGGCTCAGCACGCCGGTCATCATGGAGGGCGTGGAGACGGCGGCGCAGGTGGCGTTCCTGCGCAGCATCGGCTGCAACTACGTGCAGGGCTATTTCTTTGCCAGGCCCATGCCGGTGGCCGAGTACGAGACGCTGACCGCCGCCGGGGTGCCGCTGCCGGCGGAGCCGTACTCGGAAAATCTGGAGAACATCCGCGACGTGCTGTGGTCGAACGAGCCCTGCAACGAGCTGCTGTTCAACAGCCTCGAGGAGCCCGCCGCCGTGTATGAGCATACGGATGGGCATCTCCGGGTGATGCGCGTCAACACCGCCTTCCACACCTTCTTCGGGCCGGAATACCGCATCGACCCGCTGCTCGGCATCGAGCGGCAGCCGTGCCTGGACGAGGAAGAGGCGCGGACGGTCGCCGAGGCGTTCCGGAGGACCGCGCTTGAAAGAGTGCCGTCGGCGTGCGCCTGCCTGATCTCCGCGCGGGGAGAGCCCGCGCGCCGCATGCGCATCACGCTGCGCTACTGGGGCCGGAACGAGGAGACGCGGATCATCTTCGTCCGCTTCTTTGCCGACACATAGTCTGAACTGAAAAAGAGCCTGCTGCAGAGCGGCGGCCGGATTCCGGCCGTTTCGCCTGCGGCAGGCTCTTTTATTATGCGTTCGGTCAGTGGCCGTGGCGCTGGATGGAGCTGAGGTCGATGCTCGTCACCTGCAGGGTGCCCGAGACGACGGCCTGCTGGAGCGCGTCGGCGGTCGCGTTGAGGATGCCCGCCGAGGAGAAGGTCGCGCCGGAGACGGCGTCCACCTCGAGCGTCTGCCCGTTCACGATCTCGTCGAGCAGGCTCTCCGCGCGGCTGAAATACTGCTGCGAGTCGCTCTCGGAGACCACGGTGATATCGGTCACCTGGCCGCCGGAGACGGTGACGGAGACGGTCGTCGTGCCGCTGAAGCCGTTGGCGGAGCCCTCGTACACGCCGTCGGCCAGAACCGCGCCGGAGAAGGTCACGGCGCTGGAGGAGGCAGTCTGCGTGTCGGACGAGGCCGAGGAGGCCGAAGTCTGCGTGTCGGTGGAAGTCGAGGTCTGTGTATCCGTCGAGGCCGCGGAAGAGGTCTGGGTATCGGCGGAGACGGCGGTCTGGGTATCGGAGGAGGACGTCTGGGTCTGCGCGGCGACGGTGCTCTGCGACGAGCCGAACAGCCTCGACGGGAGCTGGATGCCCACGTTCAGCAGATGCAGCGCCAGCACCAGGATCAGCAGCACGGTCAGCACGCGGTGCAGGACCATCCAGCGGCGCTTCAGCGTCCGCCGCAGCAGATATGTCAGGCCGAGCAGCGCGGCCAGCACCAGGCAGGCGGTGCCCCAGTTCCAGGTGAACAGCACGGGCGCGAGGGAAAAATCGGAGAGCGTCGCCCAGGAGGGGTTGCCGGCCAGCAGCCCGTGCGCGAGTCCGAACACGAGCAGCAGGACGCCGAACGGGATGTGGCATTTGTGGAAGAAGCGGTTCAGAGCGGGATTTTTGCTGATCCGGGCGATGTACTTGAGCGCGGCCATCACCGCGCACAGCGCCGCGAGCCAGGCGAGCAGCATGCTGAGGGTCATATGAAGTTACCTCACTGTTTGTTTTTTTCTTTTTTAACATGCCCGCCTAAAAAATACTTAAGCAAAGCGAAGGAATTTTACTATAAAAGATTCTGCGTGCGGCAGAGGGCGGCGTAGGCGCCGTTTTTCGCCAGCAGCTCCGCGTGCGTGCCCGACTCCGTGATCCGGCCGTCGGAGACGACGAGAATTCGGCCGGCGCCGCGGACGGTCGAAAGGCGGTGGGCGATGATGAGCGTGGTGCGGTTTTTCGCCAGCTCATCGAACGCGTGCTGGATCTTCGCCTCGGTGAGGCTGTCGAGCGCGGAGGTGGCCTCGTCGAGGATGAGGATGGGCGGATTCTTGAGGAAGATGCGGGCGATGGAGATGCGCTGCTTCTGCCCGCCGGACAGGAGCGTGCCGCGCTCGCCCACATAGGTGTCGAAGCCGTCCGGCATGGCCATGATGTCGTCGTAGATCTCCGCGCGCTTCGCGGCCTCGGCGATCTCCTGCATGGTGGCGTCGGGCTTGCCGTAGCGGATGTTTTCAAGGATGGAGTCGGCGAACAGAAACACGTCCTGCTGCACGATGCCGATGCTGCGGCGCAGGCTCTTCTGCGTGATGCTGCGCACGTCGCGCCCGTCCACGAGAATTTCCCCGTCCGTCACGTCGTAGAAGCGCGGGATGAGCTGGCAGAGCGTCGATTTTCCGCCGCCGGAGGGACCGACAACGGCCACCGTCTCGCCCGGGGCGGCGTGCAGGCTGACGTGGTGCAGAACCGCGAGGTCGCCGTCGTAGGCGAAGCTCACGTCGCGCACGTCGATGTCGCCCCGCGCGTTTTCCAGATCCCGCGCGTCGGGCGCGTCGCGGAGCGTCGGCTCCGTGCGCATGAGCTCGGCGAAGCGCTGCAGGCCCGCCGAGCCGTTGGCGAACAGCTCCGAGAAGTTGGCGAGCTTGCGGATGGGATTGACGAACGTGGTCACATAGAGCGAGAACGTGATGAGGTCGATGTAGTTGAGCTCGCCCCGCATGATAAGAAAGCCGCCCGCCGTGACGACCGCGACGGAGAGGATGCTGACGAAGAACTCCATGAGCGCCATGAAAATGCCCATTTCCTTGTGGAACATGCGCTTGGAGGTCTTGAACATCTCGTTGGAGCGGTGAAATTTCTCCTCCTCCAGGTATTCGTTGGCGAAGGCCTTGGCCGTGCGCATCCCGGACAGGCTCGATTCGATGTCGGCGTTGATCGCGCCGGTTTTCTGCTTGACGCGGCAGGAGACTTCGCCGAGCTGGCGGCGGCGGGACATGACGACGTACAGAAAGACCGGCAGAATGATGCTCACGACGAGCGCCAGCCGCCATTCGATTGTGAACATGACGACAAGCGCGCCCACGATCGTGACAAGGGAGATAAACAGGTCCTCCGGCCCGTGGTGGGCGAGCTCGGTGATCTCGAACAGATCGCTCGTGAGCCGGCTGATGAGCTGGCCCGTGCGATTGCGGTCAAAAAAGTCGAAGCCCAGCTCCTGCATGTGGTTGAAAAGCGCCTCGCGGATGTCGGCCTCGACGCGGATGCCGAAGGTGTGGCCCCAGAGGCAGATGATATAGTACAGGAACGAGCGCAGAACGTAGGCCAGCACCAGCACGCCCATCACGGTGAAAAACGTGCGGTAGGCGCTGTTCGGCAGCAGCTCGTACATGCACGCGCGCGAGACGAGCGGATAGACGAGGTCGATGGCCGCGACGAGAAACGCGCAGCTCATGTCCAGGAAAAACAGCTTCCGGTGCGGCTTGAAAAAGGAGAGGAAAATCCCCATCAGGCTTTTCTTTTGATATTCTTTCGTCGTCATACGTATTCTCCGTGTCCGTTTGTTTCGCGTTTCCGAATCTGATTATAATGCGCCGAACGAACGATTGCAAGCGGAGCTGTTTTTGGGTATGATAGAAGGAACAGAAGGGGGCGGAAAACTTGGAGATTCTCTATGAGGACGCGTCGGTGCTGCTGGCGGTCAAGCCGGTGGGCGTTTTGTCGCAGGGGGACGGCCCGGACGCGATGCCCGCGCTGCTGTGCCGGCAGCTCGGCCTTGCCGCCGTGTATCCCGCGCACCGGCTCGACCAGGCGGTGGGCGGGGCGATGCTGTTTGCCAAAACGCCGCAGGCGGCCGCCGGCCTGTCCGCGCGCACGGCGGCCGGCGGGGTGCAGAAGGAATACCTCGCCGTGCTGACCGGAGAGCCGGAGGCGCGGGAGGGAACGATGGAGGACCTGCTGTTCCACGACAGCGCGCGCAACAAGACCTATGTCGTCCGGCGCCGGCGCGCCGGGGTGCGCGCGGCGTCGCTGTCGTACGAGGTTCTGGCCGGCGCGGACGGGCTGTGGCTCGTGCGCGTGCGCCTGGGCACGGGCCGGACGCACCAGATTCGCGCGCAGTTCGCCTCGCGGGGGCTTCCGCTGCTCGGCGACGGAAAATACGGCGGGCGGGACAACCGCTGCCCGCCCGCCCTGTGGTCCTACCGGATTCTGGTCCCGCGCGAAAAAGGCGCCCCCCTGCCCGTGACCGCGCCCCCGCCGGCCGTGTTTCCATGGAATCTGTTCCCGGATCTGCGAGAAAGCCCCGCTGCTACGCCAGGTTGCTGACGGCGGTGTAGACGTCGGAGATGGCGTACCAGGTGGGGAAGTTGACGGAGCCGGTGACGGGCAGGGAGAAGACCTGCTGGAAGGTTTTGACGGCCTGTGCGGTGGCTTCGCCGTAGAGGCCGTCCTCGGCCACCCTGGGGATGAGCGGATAGTTTTTCGAGATGGCGTTGAGCTGCATCTGGATGGTGCGCACGGCGTCGCCGCTCGAGCCGACCGACAAAACGCCGGGAAAGGACAGCGGGATGCCCTCGACCTTCTCCGCCTGCTTGAGAAGAATGTCGTAGCCGTAGTAGTTTTTGAGGATCTGCAGCGCCGTGTAGCCCTGCTCGCCCAGATCCCGGGAGCCCCACTGGCTGAGCCAGCCGTCGCGCTGAACGCGGCTGCCGTCGCAGTACTGGGTGAAGAGCGGCTGCAGGATGTCCGCGCGCGAGATGTAGGTGGTGAACAGTTCGTCCACGAGATCGGAGATCACCTCAAAGATGTTGCGGCCGTAGGTGAACGCCTGGTCGTAGGCCGTGGAGCTGGTGACGGTGAAGTCGTAGCCCTTGTTGCGGTACCATTCCGTAAAGACCCGGCTGAGCGTGAAGGACTGGATGGCCAGGATGTTGGCGCGGAGCGCCTCGGCCGGCCAGGTGGAGTAGATTTCGCTGCTGGCGACGTTTTTGATGTAGTCCTTGAAGGAAACGGTATAGTTGGGCGCGGAGGCGTCGTCGGGCACGCCGGCGTGCACCACGACGAGGCTCGGCACGACCGGCTGGGGCAGCACGGCGAGGTTGTCGGGGAACGGCAGCTTCTTGACCTCGGATTCGGGGATCTTCGGCGGAAAGTCGCCCCAGAGCGTCGGATAGGGGATCAGAACGTCGGCGTACAGCGGCGTCAGAAGGACGCGCTGCACCGCCGTGGCGGACGGAAAGATCTGCACGTTAGTCACCGCCGCCTGCTCGTAGCCCGTCAGCTCGACGGTCAGATTGTACTGGTTGAAGGGCCGGGGCAGATCGGGCTGCTGGGCGTTCTCCGGCGGCGGCGCGTCGAGCGTCAGCATGGGGATCTGCCCCTCCGCGTCCGTCTGCACCTCCTGCAGGAGCCTGCCGGTGTTGGGATCGAATACGCGCACCGCGGCGCCCTCCGCGGGCCTGCCGATGCCGGACAGATATACGCCGACCCGCAAAAGGCCGCGTCCGCCCGTGGTATTCTCCACGGGCGCGGTGTTTTCAGGATTCACCCAGAAGCCCCCCTCCCGCCGGCATGGTCACGTTGTAGTTGACGATGCTCTCCTTGATGGACAAAAACGTCCCGTACAGGTTGAGCTTGCCGTAGCCCCACTTGATGTTGGGATAGCTCTGGTTGGGGTCGCGCGTGCAGCCGCTGATGAAGAGGCTGCGCACGAGCTCGCCGTCCATCGACGGCATTTTCCCCTCCACCACGCCCCACTGCATCAGCAGGGCCGCCGCGCCCGCCGCGACAGCCGCGGCGACGCTGGTGCCGGACATGGCGCCGTAGCCCGTGGGGTAGATGCCGCGCACGTTGACGCCCGGCGCGACGAAGTCCGGAGCCATGCGCGGAAGCCGCGTCGGGCCCCACGAGGACGAGACGTAGAGGCTGTTGTCGCTGCTGTCGTAGGCGCCGCAGGTGTTCGTGCGCAGCGCCGTGGCGGGATAGACGATCGTGTACTCCGGCACGGGCCTGAGAAATTCCACGAATTCGCTGACCTGGCCCGTGATCGGCAGCCATGCCCAGTATTGCCCGCTGATGACCGCGTCGCCGAAGAGGTGGATGTCCCAGATGCCCTCGGTGGCGTTGCGGAAGCCGACGACAAGGTTGTTGTTGATGTCCTTGTAATACTTGATGTAGACGGTGGTGTCCTCCAGCAGAAGCTGCTCGGAATACTCCAGCCCCGAGCGGAAGGGGATGCGCGGCACGGCCTCGCCCGTGGGCGAGACCACGCCGACGGAGAGCTTGTCGAACGCGGGACCGAAGATGATGACCGAGAACGATTCGCCCTGCCGGCCCACCTTGATGCTGATGTCCTCCACGCTGCCGGTCTGGGGGATGACGCCCTGCGTGTGGTGGCGCTTGTTGGACTCGTTGCCCGCCGCCGTGACGAAGGCGAAGCCGGCCCGCTGCGAGAAAAAGGAGACATAGTCCTCGAAGAGCGTGTCGCCGTCGTGCGCGCTGCTGTTCGAGCCCATGCCGATGCAGATGACGACCGGCAGGTTGAGATCCTCGCCGCGCTGGAGGATGTACCGCAGCCCCAGCATGTAGTCGGTCGATTCGTACAGGTTGGGATTGTCGGGGGAGAGCAGATAGCGGTTGATGTAGTACTGCCGGGCCCGGCGGAGCTTGACGCTGATGATCCAGGCCTGCGGCGCGGCCCCGAGATAGGGGCCCTGCTCGTTGCTCGCCGCGACGGAGGCCAGAAAGGTCCCGTGCCCGTCCTCGTCCGTCGTCGGAACGAGGGTATACGGATTGTCGGATTTAAGCGCCTGATTGATCTGCGCGCGGTCATAGGAGGCGCCGAAGTACAAATCCTCCGTGCGCGGGCCGTCGATGGTCTGGTCCCAGATGCTGAGGATTTTGCTGGTGCCGTCTTCAAACTGGAAGGCTTTTTTGGTGTAGTCGATGCCGGTGTCCACGAAGCCCAGGATGACGCCCCGGCCGGTGAGGTTCAGAAACGGCTGGTTCTGCACCTGCGTGACGCCGCTGTCGTCGTTGCTCTTGCTGGAAAGCGGCGAGAGGATTTTGGGATAAAAGCTCAGAAAATCGCTGCCCAGCTCCATAAACAGGGGCTGGATATTTTTTTCGTTTGTATAGCCGACGATGTAGTTGTTGGCGAGCTCCGTGCCGAAGCGCAGGTACGGCTTATCCTTCGCGAAGGCCTTGAAGCGGTCGGAATTGATTACCTGAAAGTCCACGGTCGTCGGAAGCCGGACAAACTCCGCCAGCGGCAGGGCGTCCTCGTTCGTCACGTTTGCAGCCATACGCGAAAGCCTCCCCACTGATAGCGTTCCAGATAGGACAGGGTGCCGGACAGGCAGAGGGCCCCGTAGCCGAAGGTCGGATTCGGGTAGCTCAGCCGCGCGGTGCGCGTTGCGCCCAGGCGGAGAAACGCCTTGACGCGCTCGCCGTACAAAAACGGGTCGTGCTTCTGCACGATGCCCCACTGCATCATGAGCGCGGCCGCGCCCGTGACGAACGGAGCCGCCAGACTGGTGCCGCTGTACGAATCGTAGCCGCCGCCCGCCCTGGTCGTGAGGATGCCCACGGCCGGCGCGGCCAGGTCGGGATTGGGCAGGGCGGAGTTGAGGCTGCCCTGGCCGGAAAATTCCGCGATGTTTCCCAGGCGGTTGTTGTAGCCCGCGACCGTGACGGCTTTGCGCGCGGTGGAGGGGATGGTCAGCGTGTCGGTGGCGGTGGGAGCGGTGAACTGCGTTTTGGCCGTGACCTCCTCGATCGTCGGCAGCCACATTTCAAAGCTGCCGTCCACCACCGTCCCCGCGATGACGCGCAGGTTCCACACCCCGCTGCTGACGGTTCCGCTGTCGGCGGCGACGTGGAAAAAGATCTCCTGGCGCACGGAATAGTGCGTGGGCTGGCCGTAGACGACCGTCAGCGTCAGGTTTCCGATGCGGACGGTCTTCGTCTGGCTTTCGATGCCGATGACGCCGGAGGACGCGCCGCCGGGGAAGAGCAGCTCCACGGAGAAGGTGTCCGCGAAATTCTTCCAGAGGGAGATGTAGTATTGCTCGATGCCGGAGGCGGTGAAGAATTCGATGTCCAGGGTCTGGCCGGTCGAGACCCTGCCGGCGCAGTGGTGGCCGGCCGCGCCCTCGTTTCCGGTGGGAACGACGAGCACGGTTTTCCACTCCATGCTGACCTCGGACAGGAACGTCTCGAAAAGCGAGTCGCCCCGGTGCGAGCCGTTGTTCATGCCGAAGCTGATGTTGACGGCGAGCGGCATCTGCAGCAGCCGCGCCTTGTCGATGACGTACCGGACCGCGCGCATCAGCTCGGTCGTGCGGGCGAACGGTCCGCCGCCGAGCCCGCCGATCTTGACCACGATCAGGCCGGCCTCCGGCGCGGCGCCGCGGTTGTCGCCGCTGCTCGCCCGCCCGTTTCCCGCCGCGATGCCGGCGACCGCCGTCCCGTGTCCGGCGGTGTCGGTGCTCGGCACCAGCGCGCGCGGGTCGGGGCTGGCCAGCGCCTCGTTCAGCTGCGCCTGCGTGTATTCCGCGCCGGCCGCGAAGCCGGCGGGCGGCGTGCCGGCCAGGGTCTGATCCCAGAGAAAGAGAATGCGGCTGGTGCCGTCCGGGCTGCGGAAATCCGGATGGGTGTAGTCGATGCCGGAGTCGAGGATCGCCACAAGCACGCCCTCGCCCGTCAGACCGTAGAGGTTTTTGTCCTGCGCGTCCGCGATGCAGGCGGAGATCAGATTGTAGCTCTGCGCCACAGAGAGGTTCTTCGGCAGCTCCAGGCTCTCGATCTGCGGATAGGCATAGAGCGCCGCGACCTGATCGCGGCCGATCGTGAGGATCGCGTAGTTCTGTGACAGCAGCTCCGCCTGCGCGCCGAGCGCGTCCGTCACCGCGGCGAGATCGCCGCTGAATTTGACGATGAGCTCCACCGGCTCTGGTATGCCGGGCGCCATCAATAATACCGGCGCACGCGCCGCAGCGCGACGGGCTGGTCGCGCCACCACCCGCCGACGAGCGCGCAGCCGAGCAGACGCCCGTTCTGCACGCCGCGCAGCTGATACCAGAACCCCTGCCCGCCGGCGAGCCGGAGACAGACGATGGTGCCGACGAGATTGCGCAGCGCCTGCCCGTCTCCGACCGGCAGGCAGTGCGCCGCCGCGGGCGGATCGCGCAGGACCCGCCGCTGTGTCTGCGACGCCGGATAAGCCTTCTTCATGGGCTGTTCCCCCCTTCTGCAAAGCGTATGCCGCCGTCCGCCCCGCCATGCCGGAAAACGGCTCCCGAAGCAAAAAAAGCCGCCTCAGGCAGGCTGCGCGGCAAAAAAACTGTCATTCCCCGGCCGGACGGCCTCAGAATGACAGTTTTTCAGCTTGCAGCGCTGCCGGAGGCAGCTCGTTTCCGGATGGATCGCCGGCGGACGGCTATTCGGCGCGGATGTAGCCGACGCCGCCGATCTCGGTGTACAGGACCTCGTCGCCGCGCCGGAAGAGGTCGGACACGCAGAACTGTTTGACCTGCAGCGCCTCCGCGCCCCTTTGGACGGTCAGCGGGCTTGTGCCGGCGACGGTGGCCTTCTCGAACGATGTCACCAGCACGACGTCGATCTTCTGGTCGCCCGTGTGGTCGATGACCGTGACCAGCGCGCCTGCGGGCAGCTCGTCCAGAATGCCGGCGTCCGCGCGGTCAAAATTGCTGTAATACTCGGTCTCGGCGGTCGTCCGGTAGCCGGTCGCCGCCAGGGTGGCCTCCATGCTGTCGGCCTGGGAGAACGTGTGGGCGACCTCGCCGGCCGCGGCGCAGGGCAGACCCACGACGCTGCCGTCCCGCACGAAAATATCGACCGTTCTGCCCAGCAGGCTCAGATCGGACGAGACCTGAAAGGCCTTGTGGCCCGCGAGCTTCGTCGTGCCGGCCTCCAGCGTGCCGCCGTCGGCCGTGAGATCGGCGCACTCGTTGCCGGTCATGACGCCGGTATAGCGCACGAGGCCGAAGCGGACCTCGAGATAGGACTTGGGATTCATGAGGTCGTCCAGCGCATAGGTCAGCGCGCCGGAGGCGGCTTTCCCGGTGACGGCGCTGCACTGCAGCGCGTTGTAGATGAGCAGGCAGGTGTCGTCGCGCGTGATGGGCGTGTCGTACGCGCTGGTATAGCCCTGATAGATGCCGAGCGCTTCGGCGTCGCGGTTGACGGCGTCGGCCCAGCCGGAGCCGACGTACCCGGTGCTGCCGCGCCCGATGACGACGAGCAGCATCTTGGCCAGCTCCTGCGCGGTCACATAGTCGTTCGGGCGGAACAGGCCGCCGCTGCCGGCGACGATGCCCTTCTCCGCGCAGTAGCGGATGTAGCGCTCCGCCCAGCTGCCGGCCGCGTCGGGAAAGCTCGTGCCGCCGTCCGCCTGGGGATTGTCGGCATAGACGAGCGCGATGAGCTTGGCGATCTCCGCGCGCGTGACGCAGGAGTCCGGGCGGAACGAGCCGTCGCCGTAGCCGGAGATCAGACCGAGATCCACCAGCATCGTGACCTGACTGTAATGGCGGATGCTGCCGGCGTCGGTAAACGCCTCGGGCTGTTCCTCCGCTCCGGCGGGCGCCGCCAGACACAGCAGCGCACAGAGCACAAGGAGCAGGCAGAAAAACCGTTTCATTGAAAAAGCCTCCTCCTGATAAAAATCCTGTTTTTATCAGTATAAGGAAAGGACAATTCCAATGCAAGGCCCTGCCTGCTCTTGTAACACAATTGTAAGATTTACGCTCAATAGCCGGGCTTGCCCAGCAGATGGAACATGTTTTTCTTGTAGGCCTCGACGCCGGGCTGGTTGAAGGGGTTGACGCCGGACATGTAGCCCGAGACGCCGCAGGCGAACTCAAAGAAGTAGATGAGCGCGCCGACCTCCGCTTCGCAGACGGAGTCGAGATGGATCGTCGTCACCGGCACGCCGCCGGAGATGTGCGCGGCCTTGGTGGCCTCCATCGCCTTTTCGTTGATGTAGCTCAGCTCGCGGCCCGCCAGATAGTTGAGTCCGTCGAGGTTCGCCCCGTCGGAGGGCACCTGCAGCGACGCCTTGGCGCGGTCGAAGAACACGACCGTCTCCTGCAGCATCCGCCGGCCGTCCTGGATGTACTGGCCCATCGAGTGCAGGTCGGGCGTCAGATCGACGGACGCCGGGAAGATGCCCACGCCGTCCTTGCCCTCGGACTCGCCGTAGAGCTGCTTCCACCACTCGGCCATGAAGCGAAACGCCGGCTCGTAGGCGGCCAGCACCTCGACGTACTTGCCCTGGCGGTAGAAGGCTTGGCGGCTCATGGCGTACTGCGCCGCCGCGCTGTCGGCGCCCTCGCGCAGCAGCGTCCGGCGCTCTTCGGCCGCGCCCTGCATCAGAGCGGAGATGTCGATGCCCGCGCAGGCGATCGGCAGCAGGCCCACCGCGGTCAGCACGCTGTAGCGTCCGCCCACGTCGTCGGGCACCACGAAGCACTCGTAGCCCTCCTGCGAGGCGAGCGTCTTGAGCGCGCCGCGCGCCTTGTCGGTCGTGGCGTAGATGCGGCCTCTCGCGCCCTCGGGGCCGTACTTCTTCTCCAGCAGCGCCTTGAAGATGCGGAACGCGATGGCGGGCTCCGTCGTGGTGCCGGACTTGGAGATGACGTTCACGGAGAAATCCCGGTCGCCGATGAGCCCGATCAGCTCGGACACCGCGTCGGCGGAGATGCCGTTGCCGGCAAAATACACGTCGGGCGTGTCCTTTTTGAGCGCGTTGTAGTTGGGACTTTTCAGAAGCTCGATGACCGCGCGCGCGCCGAGGTACGACCCGCCGATGCCGATGACGACGAGCGCCCGGGAGTCCGACCGGATCTTCTGCGCGGCCTTTTCGATGCGCGCGAACTCCTCTTTGTCGTAGTCCTCCGGCAGGTCGAGCCAGCCGGTGAAGTCGCTGCCCGCGCCGGTGCGGCCCAGCAGGGTCCGGAGCGCCGCTTCGCACGCGCCGCGATCGGCTTCGCCGGGCTGGAGGAAGGTTTTCGTTCCGGAAAGATCAAGCTTTATCATGAAAATACCCTCTTTCAATGAAATTCAGTGTCGTTCGGCGTCCATTTTCAGCATGGCGGCGCCGATGATGCCGGCGTCGTTGCCCATGACGGCGGGCACGACCTTGCCGCGGGTTTTGTAGAAGCATTTCTCCGTGACGAGCGACTGCAGGGGCCCGAACAGGAAATCCCCCGCCGCGCAGAGTCCGCCGCCGATGGCCAGCACCTCGGGGTCGAGGATGTTGAACATCGAGGCGCAGGCCGAGCTGAGATGGCCGAGGTACGTGTCGAACGCGCGCTTCGCGGCCTCGTCGCCTTCTTTGGCGCAGTCGGTGACGAGCTTGGCGTCCACCCGCTGCTCCTTGCCGCCGGCGCGGATATACAGGAGGCTGTCGTGGCAGGCGCGCATCTCCCGCGCGCCCTCGCGCGCCAGCGCGGACGCCGCGCAGTACGCTTCCATGCAGCCGCGGTTGCCGCAGGTGCAGGCCTCGCCGCCGTCCACGAGATACGCGTGGCCGAGCTCGACGCCCTGGTTCATGCCGCCGTTGAACATTTTGCCGTCCAGGATGAGACCGCCGCCCAGCCCCGTGCCGAGCGTGAAGAGCACCGCCGTTCTGCAGCCGACGAACGCGCCCTTCACCAGCTCCGCCAGCGCCGCGCCGTTGGCGTCGTTGGCCAGGAACACGGGGATGCCGGGGAACTGCGCCTGGGTGAGCGCGCGCAGGGGTACGTTGTGGAAATCGAGGTTGTAGGCGTCGATGACGCTGGCCCCGTCGGGGCTGATGCTGCCGGGGACGACGATGCCGATGCTCCCGAGCTCCTTCTCCGCGGCGCCCTTCTTCGCCAGCACGTCCCGGATGGCGGCGGAAAACGCCTCCACGACGAGCCGCGCCGACTCGTGCGGAAAACGGATGCTCGCCCGCGATACGATCTCCAAAGAATCATCGACCAGCCCGATCTTGATGTTGGTCCCGCCGATGTCCACGCCGATCTGGTACATAGCCCTCGCTCCTTATTGATGTTCTGATTCCATTATCCGCCCGATCCGCGCGCGCGTCAAGAGTCAGTCGTCGCGCAGACCGAAGAGCTTCATGAAATTGCCGTAGAGGATCTTTTCCAGCACGTCCTGCCCGAGGTCGAACGTCAGAAGCTGCCGGAGCATTTCCTTCGGCTCCCACATGGGGAAGTCGCTGCCGAAGAGAAAGCGCTCCGGGCCGAAGGCGTCGAACATGCGCATGGCGAGCTCATGGGAGATGAGCGGCGTCGTGGAGGACGTGTCGTAGAGCACGTTTTCCGGCTGGGGGCAGCGCAGGGAGTGCTCCCAGTCGTTCCAGCCGCCGAAGTGCGCCGCGATGACGCGCAGGTCGGGGACCTGCCGCAGAAGATTGGTCAGCCGTTCGGGCGAGGAGTAGTCGTAGCGGTTGTCGCCCATGTGGAACAGCACGACCATGCCGCGCTGCGCCACCGAGCGGTACATCTCCACCGCGCCCGGCTCGTCGATGGGCAGCTTCTGGAAGTCGGAGTGGATCTTGAGGCCCCGAAGGCCCAGCTCCTGCATCCGGTCGAGCTCGGCCTCCCAGCCGTCCATGCCGGGGAAGATCGAGCCGAAGCCGACGAACGCCGGGTGCTCGGCGCACGAGGCGGCGATAAACGAATTGATGTTGTGCACCTGCTCCGGCGTGACCGCCGAATTGCTCACGATACACCGGCTGACGCCGGCCCTGGCCTCCTCCGCCACGAGGTTTTCCACGCTCGCGGGCTTGTACATCCGGCATCCGTAGAATTCTCCGATGGACGCGGCCGCCTTGACGGCCAGCTTGTCCGGGAAAATATGCGCATGCGCGTCCGCAATTTTCATTCTGTTCGCATCCTTTTGTATCAGTTCCGTATATTTTATCACAGTCCGCCGTTCGGAACAATCGCGGCTTTCCCGAAATCCGCGCGCTTTTTTTCCGGCGGTTTGTGAAAAACTACAGACCGCTACAGCACGGACGCCATCGTGACGATCGCCGACTCGTGTGTGAGCGAGGCGGGCAGGCGCAGGGGCGCGCGGCCCAGCCGCGCCGCGCAGAGCTTCGACAGCTCGCCCGGCAGCGCGTCCTCGTTCGGAAAGAAACGGCCGCTCTCGGCCTGCAGCGAGCCCTTCTGCACCGCCAGCTCCACGGCGGCGGCATAGGGGTGGTTCCACGCGACGTCCTTAAAGGGCGAGATTTTCCCGCGCACGAGCTCGACGCGGCGCGAAACGCTCTGGCAGCCGTAGGCCATCATCGCAAGCTCGCCGCGCGTGAGCCGCCGGCCCGGCCGCACGGTGTTGTCCCGGTAGCAGACGCAGAAGCCGGCGTCCAGCAGCTTCTTCGCCGCCGCGAACGCCGCGTGCTCCGGGCCGAGATCGGTGAACGGGCAGAGCGCCAGCAGCTCCGACACCGTTACGACGCGGTAGCCGTTCTTCTGCAGAAGGGTCAGCTGCTTGGGCAGCCCGTCCGCCACGGGCGAGCGCCGCGCCATGTTATAGCCGTCCTTCTGGAAGATGATCTGCCCGCACAGCGCGTTCGGATGCGTCTGCAGCGCCCGCTCCATCGGCTGCACCATCGCGTCCACCTCGGCCCCGTAGCCGGAGAGCGGCAGCCAGCCCGCGCCGTCGAAGCTCGCGCCGAGATACTGATAGCCGAGCGCCGCGCAGGCGTCGTAGCTGGTGAAGCCGTCCTGCATCCCGTCCACATAGTGCGGCGGACGGGACAGGCGGATCGTGTAGCCGTATTCGTCTTTCATGAGCGAGTCGAGCTTCCGCAGGTCCTCCACCGCCGCGTCCAGTCCCGGCAGCGGGCTGCGCGAGCCGTAGACGAGGGGCTTCGGGCCGAACAGGACGTGGGCGTAGGTGTGGCTCGTGATCTCGTGGCCGCCGTCCAGAATCCGTTTGACGAGCTCCGGGCAGTTCCGCGCGCCGCCGTCCGCGTCCTTTTCAAAGTCCGGGTAGTGGTCGAAGCGGATGCCGCCCCAGTTCGCGGAGCCCTCTTTTCCGGGCTTGTCGGGATAGTTCTGCGAGGTATCGCCCACCACGTCGAACGTGCCGTGCGCACCGAAGCGCTCGAGCGTCCCGAGAAGGGCGAGCGTCAGGGGCCCGCCGTCCTGCGGGGGATTTGCGGGCAGACGGCACGGGCCGTCGTCGAACGTCATCGCGCACACGCGGTCCCTGACCGCCACGCGGTCGATGCGCCGCACGGGGGACAGATAGACCGTTTCGCGCGCTCTGCGCTGCTTCTCAAAGCGGTGCTTGAGCTTTTTCGCGCAGCCGATGGCCTTGGTCACAACCGACATCGCAATCAATCCTTTCTTTCAAAAACGTCGCGCAGGCAGCAGCCGGCAAAATATGCCGCGGCCCGGAGCCTCCGCTTCGCGCCGCCGTATTTTTTCGCCTTGGCCAGCTGCGACAGGCCCTTTTCCCGCCAGGTGCAGCTGCGCGCGAAGACCGTCTTCGCGCGTCCCGCCGCCAGCGCGGCCCGGAGCGCGGGCAGCGTGCAGCTTTCCGTCTCCAGCTCGGTGTAGCAGGCGGCCAGCTCTCCCGCGCCGTGCGCGTCGCTGCCGCCGGTCGCGAACAGGCCGCGCCGCGCGGCCAGCTCCCGCGCCTCGTCGTTGGCGCGCCGGTTTTTCATGGCCGCGCGCGCGTTGGCGCATTCCACGCCGTCGATGTCCAGCGCCTCGAGCGCCGCCGCGCCGGGCTTTTCCAGCTCGAACGGGTGCGCGATCACGGCCAGCCCGCCGGCCTGCCGGATGGCCCGCACGGCCTGCGCCGCGTCGGTCAGCGGCGCGACCGGCCGCTCAAGGAACAGCCCCAGAATGTGCCCCCGGTCGGTGGAGAGCTCCACGCCGGGGATGAACAGCACGTCCAGCCCCTCGGGCGCGGGCGTGCAGAGATTGTGGTCGCATACGGCCACGGCGTCCAGTCCGCACGCCTTCGCCGTCCGGGCCAGCTCGGCAAGGGAGCTGCGGCCGTCGGGCGAGGCTGCGCTGTGGACGTGCAGATCGGCTTTACAGATCATGTTCGCTTCCTCAGATTCTTTCGGTACGCGCGGGAGGGTCCGGGGTCCGCGCGCTCGTAGAGCCCGTTTTTGACGGACGGGCGGAGCAGATCGCGCACGGCGCCCAGAAAGCGGCCCGGCTTTCCGTGCCGCAGATAGCCCAGCGCGGCCGCCAGGTCGGACGGATAGAAGACCATCCGCACCGGCTTCGGCGGGATGTACGCCGGCAGCGGCTGCCCGCCGGCGAGGGCCAGCCACAGAAGGGCAAAATTTGTGCCCGCCGCGCGGGTCAGGGGATACGTGCCCCACACGCGGGGATTGACCTCCAGCAGGCGCTTTTTTCCGTCCGCGCCCGCCTTGAATTCAAACATGGCCAGCCCCGTGTAGCCGCTCTCGCTCACAAGCTTGGCTGCGGCCCGCGCCATCTCCGCGTCGGTGACGACCTCGCAGCAGCTCGACGGGCCGCCCGTCACGGGATACTCGCGCACCCGCCGGTGGCAGAGCGAGCAGAGCACATGCCCCTTGCCGGCCAACACCGAGCAGCCGTAGCCGCCGCCCTCCAGATACTCCTGCACGACGGGCGGCTCCCCGGCCAGCCGGGAAAAGCGCGCCCACGCGGACGCCAGCTCGCCGCGCGTCCGCGCGATCGCATAGCGCGCCTCCGCGCGCAGGCCGAGCTTCTCCCCGCACAGCGGCTTTACGACGCAGGGCAGCGGCACGCGCGCAAAAAACGCGTCGTCCGTCTCCGCGTCCCGCTTCTCGTAGCTCTCCGGCACCGCCACGCCCACGAAGGCCGCGAGCCTGGCCACGGCCGATTTGTCGTTGAACAGCGCGAGCTGCTCGGCGGTCGGGACGGCGAAGCAGCAGACGGCGGCGAAGCGCTCGCAGTTGTCGGCCAGCAGCGCCAGCGTTCCGGCGCCCGCGGGCAGCAGCGCTGGCTTCTCGCCCTCGGCCCGCAGCAGCTCCGCGCAGAGCGCGAGCAGCGCGTTTTCATAGTCGCCGGCCGGCAGCGGCCTGGTTTCGGAGGCCCAGCGCGAAAAAAAGCCGGGCGGCGAGGCAAAGCTGTCTTTTTCGCAGACGACGACACGCTGCCCGGCCTCGCCCAGATCGCGGATCAGGGCGACAGCCATCCGATAGTGCGCGTCGGTCACAACCACCGTCATCGTCCCCCCGCCCCCTTTCTCTTATAAAATAGTATTATATCATGCGGCCGGCCGAAAAACAATACGGCCCGCGCCGCGGACGCGGGCCGCTCTTTTTGAGCGGCTGCGCGGCGCTCTTTCCTTTTCCCCGGCCGTGTGTTATAATCACAAAAAATTGACGGCTGCGGAAAGGGGGCTGCGCGGTGTGAAAAACCGGGACACGTTTTCATCCTATCATCCGCTGGTGAATTTTCTCTATTTTGCGCTGGTGCTGCTCTTCTCGATGTGCTTCATGCACCCGGCCTGCCTGCTCATTTCGCTGTCGTCGGCCGTGCTGTACAGCGTGTATCTGAAGGGGCGCGAGGCCGCGCGGTTTTCCCTGCGGTATCTGCTGCCGCTGGTGCTGCTGGCCGCGGTTTTGAACCCGGCCTTCAACCACGAGGGCGCGACCATCCTGCTGTATCTGCCCTCGGGCAATCCGCTCACGCTCGAGTCGCTCGCCTACGGCCTCGCCGCCGCGCTGATGCTCGCGTCGGTCGTGGTGTGGTTTTCCTGCTACCATGAGATCATGACCGAGGACAAGTTCGTCTATCTCTTCGGGCGCGTCATCCCGGCGCTGTCGCTGGTGCTGTCCATGGCGCTGCGCTTCGTGCCGCGCTTCCGCACGCAGCTGCGCGCCGTCCGGCAGGCGCAGCGGTGCGCCGGCCGCGCCGCGCCGCGCGGCTGGCTCGGCCGGCTGAAAAACGGGCTCAGAATCCTGTCCATCCTCATCACCTGGAGCCTGGAAAACGCGATCGAGACGGCCGACAGCATGCGCAGCCGCGGCTACGGCCTGCCGGGCCGGACGGCGTTTTCCATCTACCGCTTCGGAAGCCGCGACCGCCAGGCGCTTTTGTGGCTCGCATTCTGCGGGGCGTACATCATCTCCGGCTGGATCGCGGGCGGCCTGTATTTCCGGTATTATCCCACGGTCCGGGGCGTGGCTCCGGCGCCGTTCCCCATCAGCTTTCTGCTGTGCTACCTGGCGCTGTGTCTGACGCCGGTGATTCTTGATCGCAAGGAGGACAGGGCGTGGACACGTTTACAGTCAGCGGCCTGACGTTCCGCTATCCGGGGCAGTCCGCGCCCGCGCTGCAGGACGTCGGCTTTTCCCTCCCGGCGGGGCGGTTCGTGACGCTTGTCGGCCCGTCCGGCTGCGGGAAATCGACGCTCCTGCGCCAGCTCAAGACCGTCCTCGCGCCGCACGGCGAGAGAACGGGCGAGATTCTCTTTGAGGGCGCGCCGCTCGACGGCCTCGACCAGAGGACGCAGGCGGCCGCGATCGGCTTCGTGCAGCAGTCGCCCGAGAACCAGGTCGTCACCGACAAGGTCTGGCACGAGCTGGCCTTCGGACTGGAGAGCCTGGGGTACGACACGCCCGCCATCCGCGGGCGGGTGGCCGAGATGGCGAGCTTTTTCGGCATCGAGGACTGGTTCTACAAAAACGTCTCGGAGCTCTCCGGCGGGCAGAAGCAGCTGCTGAATCTGGCCTCCGTCATGGCCATGCAGCCGTCCGTGCTCATCCTCGACGAGCCGACAAGCCAGCTCGACCCCATCGCGGCGGGAGATTTTCTCGCCACCGTCGGCAGAATCAACCGCGAGCTCGGCACCACGGTGTTCATGACCGAGCACCGCCTGGAGGACGTGTTTCCGATGTCCGACAGCGTGATCGTCATGGACGGGGGCCGGATCATCGCCTCCGGCACGCCGCGCGAGGTGGGCGCCGCGCTCAGAAGCGCGGACCATGCGATGTTTTTCGCCATGCCGACGGCCATGCGCGTCTGGGCCGCCGTGCCCAACGGCGCGCCCTGCCCCGTGACCGTCCGCGACGGCCGCGGCTGGCTGGCCGAATTTGCGGAGAAGACCCCGCTGCGCGCCCCGGACCGCGCCCGGGAGCCGGGCGGCGGGGAGGCGGCCGGGGAGGCCGCCGCGCTGTCCGACGTGTGGTTCAAATATGAAAAGAACGCGCCCGACGTGCTGCGGGGGCTCACGCTGACGGTGCGGCCCGGCGAGCTGCTCGCGCTGCTGGGCGGGAACGGAGCCGGAAAAACCACCGCGCTCTCCATTCTCGCGGGGCTGCGGAAGCCCTGGCGCGGGGAAGTCCGCGTGCACGGCCGGGTGGGGATGCTGCCGCAGAATCCGCAGACGCTGTTCGTCAAGAAGACCGTGCGCGAGGATCTGTTCGAGAGCTTCGACCCACAGGTGCCAAAGCCCGAGCAGGAGGAGCGGACGGCCCGCGCCGTGCAGCTCTGCCGGCTCGGGACGCTGCTCGACCGCCACCCCTACGATCTGTCCGGCGGCGAGCAGCAGCGGGCCGCGCTGGCGAAGGTGCTGCTCGCGGAGCCCGACATCCTGCTGCTCGACGAGCCGACCAAGGGACTGGACGCGGAGTTCAAGCGCGGGCTGGCCGGCATTTTCCGGGCGCTGCAGAGGCGCGGCGCCGCCATTCTCATGGTCAGCCACGACGTGGAATTCTGCGCCGAATACGCGAGCCGCTGCGCGCTGTTTTTCGACGGCGGCATCGTCACCGAGGCGCCGCCGCGCGCGTTCTTTTCCGGCAACAGCTTCTACACGACCTCGGCCAACCGCATGGCACGCGGCCTGCTGCCCGACGCGGTCACGGCGAACGACGTCATCGCGGCCTGCGGCGGGACCGTTCCGCCCGCGCCGCCCGTGCCGGACGACGCGCCGCCCCTGCCGCCGCCGGCTCCCGAGACGGCGGACTGGAAGCCCCCAAAGCTGCCCCGCTGGCGGCGGGCGGTCGCCTGGCTGTCCGGCGCGGCCGCGCTGTGGGCGTTTATCAAGGCCATCACCGTGACGGATCTGTCGGCGCTGCTCACCTCGTCGGGCCCGACATACCGGACGACGGGCCTCACCTGGGTCTATCTGGCGTTCCTCGGGGCGCTCGCGGTCTTCACCCTCGCGGTGAGCCGGAAATCCCCGCCGCGCGTCCGGCCGGCGCCCAGGGAGCGGAAAAAGCTGCCGAAGCGCACCGTGGCCGCCGCGGTGACCGCGCTGCTGCTCGTCCCGCTGACGCTCTTCGTGGGGGTGTATTTCCTCGGCGGGCGCAAGTACTATTTTATCGCGCTGCTCATCCTGCTCGAGACCATGCTGCCGTTCGCGCTCGTGTTCGAGGGGCGAAAGCCGCAGGCGCGGGAGCTGGTGCTGCTCGCGGCGCTCTGCGCGCTCGGCGTGGCGGGCCGCGCGGCGTTCTTCATGCTGCCGGAGTTTACGCCCGTCGTGGCGCTCGTCATCCTCTCCGGCGTGGCCTTCGGCGGCGAGACAGGCTTCCTGGTGGGGGCCATGACCATGCTGCTGTCGAACGTGTTCTTCGGGCAGGGCATGTGGACGCCGTGGCAGATGTTCGCCATGGGCCTCGTCGGCTTTCTGGCGGGCGTCCTGTTCCGGCGGGGCCTGCTGCGCCGCACGCGGCTGTCGCTCTGCGCCTACGGCGTGTTCGCCTCGGTGGTGCTCTACGGCGGCATCATGAACCCCGCCGCCGCGCTCATGTGGCTGCGCACGCTCAGCTGGAAGATTTTGCTTGCCTATTACGTCACCGGCTTCCCGTGGGATCTCGTGCGCGCGGCCGGCACCTCGTTTTTCCTGTGGTTTCTGGCGGAGCCGATGCTCGAAAAGCTCGACCGCGTCAAGCAGAAATACGGCCTGAACGAGCCGGCCTAGGGCAAAAAGCGCCGGCCCGCAGGCCGGCCCCGATTCCATTTCGCAGAGGCTGTGAAGCACCGGAGCGTTCTGCTCCGATTCTTCACAGTCTTTTTTCGCCGCCGCCCCCGTTTGTCATTCCGAGGAGCGACAGCGACGAAGAATCTCATGTACGTACCGTGTGCGAGTTGTTTTTCCGGAGACGTGGGATGCGCCCCGCGGGGCACCGTCTTTCTGCTCGTGCAGAAAGACGGTGAAGAAAGAGCACGCCAGGGAGAAGGGCTTTTCACAAAGCCGCCCTTCTCCCTGGACCCTCATCCTCCGAAGCTTGTGATCGATGCGCGCCTTGCTGATGCGCGTGCGCGACGCCTCGCTCCGCTCGACGCGCGCAGGGCCGTGCGGTGGGGAATGTCGGGCAGCGCTTCCCGCTGCCCCATTTGTCATTCTGAGGAGCGCAGCGACGAAGAATCTAGTGTAAGTTTGCAACGAGATTCTTCGCTTCGCTCAGAATGACAAATGGGATGATTTCCACGTATCAACAAGCCTACGCTCCATGCAGGCCATCCTCCGACATTCCCCGCCGCACCGCGATTGCGCGGGCCGAGCGGAGCGAGGCAGCGCGCACGGCAGCGTAAGGCGCGGCGGGGAAACAA